>Ga0181520_10001577_pt1 | contig 45864 bp, 36 predicted proteins | sample PEATcosm2014_Bin_29_FD_132451 | JGI IMG/M metagenome (GOLD analysis project Ga0181520, IMG submission 132451) | Peatland microbial communities from MTU Mesocosm Facility, Houghton, MI, USA - PEATcosm2014_Bin02_30_metaG | ecosystem: Environmental > Terrestrial > Soil > Wetlands > Peat | place... | reverse complement strand
GTCCCTTGCGAGCCATTTGCTGCCTCCTTCGAGTGTCGTCTTGGTAAACAACATCCTAAGGAATCCGGCCGGTGGCTCGCTCAAGCCACTCAGACGCTTCTACAGAACTTTACGGGCTTAATCACTTAGGGTGCCCCACCCTTAAGCGCTAAGATAAAAAATCGATCTGCGGCCTCAATTTTCGGTTTGGTTCCGAGAGCGAGGCGGTAATCTGCTTTCATTGGCCGATAACGGCGTACAGGGGGAGCCTCGGCGTAATCGTGCCAATCACTTGGTGGAATGCGAACTGGAATTCACGCCACTTGCTGTATGTTCTCCGCTGCTTTCGCCGTGTAGCCCCAGGGGGAAATGGTGTTTGCCATCCTTACCATCTTCTCCGTCAGCAACGCGATGAATAACTTTCCGTCACTGCTGTTCGACGTATAGCCGGACAGCAGTGTAATCTTCATTTCAATCGTCAACCGTTATCTTAGCGCTTATGGGAGCGACTCCCTTAAATGTCAAACATCGACTGTCGCCTCGGCAGAGCCGGGAGTTCTTCCGTTTGCAATAATGCTCACAAAGAGACAGCCCCTCTTGTTTGCAGCGCCTTCCAAAGAAACGCCAACTGCTCCACCGTTGCCTCCTCGCCACGAGCCTGCGCAGCAATTCCTGCCAGTGTCAGCGCAGCGGCAACCTCGGCTGGAGCCACTCCTGCCGCGCGTAGATTGTTGGCCAGTGTCTTCCGCTTCTGCGCAAAGCACTTCCGCACCAAGCGCAAAAAGCTGACCTCTTCCAAGCCAAGCGCCTCAAAGCGCGGCGCAAATCTCCAGCGGAAGACCGTCGAATGCACGTCGGGCGGCGGTGAGAATGCCGATGGAGGCAGCGTAAACAGCCGCTCGGCAGGCCCGTGCATCTGCACCGTGACCGAAAGTAATCCGTAATCGCGCGAGCCGGGCTGCGCAACCACGCGATCTGCCACCTCGCGCTGCACCATCAGCACGGCGCGGTCCAGCGCGGCGTGGCTGGCGGCCAGTTTGAGCAGAATCTGCGAGGTGATTCCATAAGGCAGGTTGCCAACCACCAGCAGCCGCTGGCCCGCAATCAGGGACGCTGCCGCAAAATCGAATTGCAGCACATCCTGCTCGACCACCGTAACCCGCTCCGCAGGAAATTCGGCGCGCAGCCGGGCGGCAAGTTCACGGTCCAGTTCGACGGCCAGCACATGGCCAGCCCGTGCCGCTAGCGTAGCAGTGATCGCGCCGCGGCCGGGGCCAATCTCAACCACAGTGCGCCCGCTCAGATCGCCGATCGACGCCGCTATGCGCTGCGTCGCCTCGGAATCAACGAGAAAGTTCTGGCCGAGCTTGGGTTTGACGGGCATGGGCTTCTCTGATGGTAGTCGAGTGGCGCGATGCACCGAAGACCCAATTCGAAAATTTGCGAAACTTCTAAACCGCGTTTGCCGTATCTCCAGATAAGCTCTTTGAATGGAGGAAGGATGATCTTGACTCGCAACCCAGGCAGAGTCGCTGGAATATGGTATTTGCTGCTGACCGCCGTCGGCCCGTTGCGCTTCTTGTATATTCCCAGCAAACTCTTTGTCGCTGGAAACGCCCCGGCGACAGCCAGCAATATTGCCGCGCACGAGTTGCTCTTCCGCTTCGGCATGGTGAGCAGCCTGGCCGGCTCGGTGATCCTGATTTTTCTTGTGCTGGCCTTCTACCGCCTATTCAAGGGAGTGGACAAGGATCTGGCTGTACTTGTGGTGATCTTTGGGGGCGTGATGCCTGCCCTCATTAACTTCGTCAGCGTGGTGAGCGACGCGGGCGCACTGATGGCAGTGCGAGGAGCCGATTTCCTCTCCGTCTTCGACAAGCCGCAGCGCGACGCTCTGGCCATGCTTTTTCTGCGTCTAGGCGACAGTCAGAACACTGCCGCGGAGATCCTCTGGGGACTATGGCTGCTACCCTTGGCAGTGCTTGTTTACAGATCCCGCTTTCTGCCGAGGTTTCTGGGTGTCTGGCTTAGCATCAATGGCTTCGCCTATCTGGCCCTTAGCTTGACGGGCCTGCTCTTGCCGCAATTCCAGAACAATGTCTTTGTCTATTCTCAACCGGCACTCTTCGGGGAGATGGCGATGATGCTATGGCTGGTGATCAAAGGCGCATGGCCGTTGGATACGGATGCCAAGCAATCATAGCCGGCCGTCAGCAAAGCCGCATAAGTGCGCCGCTGTGCATGATCCGCGCCGGTTGTATGGCCCTTGATCGAGGACTATACTGAGTCGATTGCACCTAAGCCAGTCTGTGCCCGTGAGGTTCGTCCATGATTCGGTCCGTCCGCTCGATTTCGATCTTCTCTCTTGCCCTTTTTCTGATTGCACTGTCCGGGTGCGGAGGCGGCGGATCTACTTCGACGCAGCCCGTTCTGGGCGTTACATTGGGCAGCACCAGCCTCGTCGTACCGCAGGATGGTACTGCCGCCCTGTTGCCGGTCACTGTCACTGGATGGAGCGGATCTATAACCATTTCCGTCACGGGCTTGCCCGCCGGCATCACGCAGCAACATCCCTCATCTTTCAGTGGTCCAACTGAATCATTGACCTTCACCGGCAGCACCTCCGCCCCGGCCGGTAACTCTACCGTGTCGGTTATTGCAAGCAGCAACGGCCAATCCGCCTCGCAGAGCTTCACTCTGATCAGCGCGCCAGTGGCCAAGGTTGGCAGTTCGCAAGACACAACCCAGGGCGTCAACGGCGTATTGAAGCAGTTCATGTCTACGTCCTTTCAGATTGGAGGATGGACGGCCGACTACTTCGGCTCCGGGACCGAAGAAACCGCCAAGGAGAGCACCCTGACCCAGCTCGGGTCGCTGCACATTCGTGTCCAGGTCGTATCCGGCGCCATTCCCATGGTCTCCAACACCGGCACAGCCGCCGATTGGAATTTCACCCTGCTCGACACCACGCTCCAACCTGTCTTGCAGACTGCCGATCACAGCCCAGAGTTGCAAGTCGCCGTTGCTCCAGCCTGGATGTGCAAGAGCGATGGAGTCACTCTCGATGTCGCCAACCACGCCTCCGACTTTGCCGCGATGATGGCCAACATTGTGCGCTATTACAACAAGGGCGGCTTCAGTGCCGGTGGCACGCACTTTCAATCGCCGGGCGCTTATCCCATTCAGTGGTGGGGAATCTTCAACGAATTCAATGGCAACGGCCTCAGCGGCACCGATTACGTCAAGCTTTATAACACCGTCGTTCCCGCCATGCTGGCCGTCGATTCGACCATCAAGCTATCGGCCTTCGAGTTCTCCGATTGGGGACTGGGCACGGGTGACGGCGGCGATCCCATGGTCTATCTGCCGCCCTTTCTTGCGCCGGCCAGCGCGGGCGGAGTCAACACTCAGGTCGATGTCATCTCTACGCATTTCTATGGCTCCTGCGACCAGAAAGATACCGACGCGCAGATCTTCAATACCATTCCGCAGTTTGTGGCCAACGTAAATTACTTCTATCAGGAACTCCCCACGCGTCCCGACCTGGCCAGCGTACCGGTCTGGGTTACGGAGAACAACGTCAATGCCGATTGGAGCAACAACGGCATGAGCATCTGCAATCCCGGCCAGGTCTTTGTCACCGACACGCGCGGCACCAGCGCCTACTTTGCCGCATGGCGGCCCTATGTTTTTTCCCAATTGGGCAAGGCGGGCAACCAGGCCCTTTACCACTGGGATTTTACGGCCGACCAGCAGTACAGCGAGGTTGACGCCAACAACAATCCCTATCTGAGTTATTGGGTGGACCAGGAATTAAGCAATTATTTTCCATCGACAACCGCCTCGCCTGGTCCCAAGATTCTTGCGCTCAACGCAACCGACACCACAACCGTGGAGACGCTGGCAACGGAAAACAGCAGCGGTGCAATAACAGTGATGGTTGTCGATCGCGCGGTTCATGCATCCACCGACAACAATGGCAGCGGTGATCCGCGAACCGTCGTCGTGGACCTGTCGAGCCTGGGAAGTTTTTCCTCGGCTACCCTGCTGACCATCGACGCCTCAACCAGCACCAGCGCCGGCCCTGCGCCAGTCAGCGTCACGCCGGCCGCGCGCATGAATGTCACGCTGCCTGGCTACGGCGTCGCGTTCTTGACTTTGAAGCCGTAGCTGCGTGAGTTACCACCCCAGCACATAAGCAAAGACAAGCGGTGCAACAATCGAAGCGTCTGACTCGATGATGAACTTGGGCGTATCCTCGCCCAGCTTGCCCCAGGTGATCTTCTCGTTCGGCACCGCGCCGGAGTATGATCCATAACTCGTCGTCGAGTCGCTGATCTGGCAGAAGTATGCCCAAAGCGGCACATGATCGCGCTGCAAATCCTGATGCAGCATCGGCACCACGCAGATGGGAAAATCGCCCGCAATGCCGCCCGCAATCTGGAAGAATCCCAGCGGCGTCTCGGCGGTCGTCTTTGTGTACCACTCGGCCAGTTCCATCATGTACTCAATGCCGGTGCGCACCGTGTGAACATTCTTCACGTCGCCTGTGATGCAGTGCCCGGCGTACATATTGCCCAGCGTCGAGTCCTCCCAGCCGGGAACGAAGATCGGCAGATTCTTCTCCGCCGCGGCCAGCAGCCAACTGTTCTTCGGGTCGATCTGATACGACGCCTTCAGGTCGCCTGAAAGCAGAATCTTGTACATGAATTGATGCGGAAAGAATCGCTCACCAGCCTGATCGGCGCGCACCCATTCCTTCAGCACTTCATTCTCGATGCGCCGCATCGCCTCCATCTCCGGGATGCATGTATCGGTGACGCGATTCATGTGCCGCGCCAGCAGCTTGGCCTCGTCTGCGGGAGTCAGATCGCGGTAGCCGGGAACGCGCTCATAAAAATCATGCGCCACAAGATTGAAGACGTCTTCTTCCAGATTCGCGCCCGTGCAGCAGATGCCGTGAATCTTATCCTGGCGAATCATCTCGGCCAGCGACAAACCCAGCTCGGCCGTGCTCATGGCGCCGCCAATGGTCACAAACATTTTGCCGCCCGAGTCCAGCAGCTTGTTATAGGCCTCAGCGGCGTCAACCAGCGCGGCGGCATTGAAGTGGCGATAGTGATGCTTGATAAACGAAGTAATCGTAGGCATATTTTTTGACCTTGCTCCCACTTTTAAGCTACCACAATCGCGCGGAAAGCCAATGAATTCGCGCCGATGATTAAGGTGGGCGCCCCGCATCTGCCGTGAAAAAATACGGAAGATGCGGGATACCGCAACACCGCACGATTGAACTTTAAGGAACCTCTGAATAAGTCGGTGCTTTGAAAGGGCACGACTTTAGTCGTGCCGTAATCGCCGCAAAACCGGCCGGGCTTTAGCCCCTGAGGGAAGGCTTGTTTAGCGCTTTCCTAAGCCTTCTTGGCTTCCAACAGCGCATTCAGCTTTGCCATCACCGGAAACGCGTCGGCCACATAAACCACATCGGCCTTTCCGCGCGCCCAGCCGCAGTTAGGGTCAAGCGAGATGGCGCGCCGCGAGCCGATAAACCGCCAGCCCACCACATGCGGCTCCTCGCCGTGACAGCAGGTGGACAAGCCCTTGGCGTGGCGCGGAGTCGAGCCCGTTTGCCCGATCTGGTTCATATGCGTCAAGAAAGGCAGTACCGGCACACCCTCGCCGCCCTGGTCAACGAGAGACTTGCTACTGCCCAGCGACGCTCCAGTCGCGTGCAGGAAGCCCAGAATCAGTTCGCCCGCCTCGGCGGCATGAAGCTGCCCGTCGGACTGCTTCTTGGTCCAGCCGGCTCCTGCCACAAACAGCATCTTCGCGTCAGGCCGAATCGTCTGCGTGCCCTGCGACGGTGCACGGAAGCCGCTGACCGAGGTCCGCATCTCAGGCAGTTCTACGGCAACCTGCTCGACCTGCGCCCCGCCAGCCTCGCCCGCAAAGGCCGCATGGGTACCCGCATCCAGCAGCAAAAACCAGGGCCGCGTCGTGCGGCTCACAACCGCTTCAATGCGCTGCCGATAGAACCAGCGCGTAGCTTCCACGCCTGCCGCGCCGCCGAGCGCCGTAATATGTGTGTCGATAAAGCCGCCCAACCGGTACGCCACACCTGCGGCAACTCTCGTAAAACGTGATGTACCCGGCGCAAGCACAATGGTTGCATTCGCCGCGCGGCACAGTGTCTCGACCGCGACAGCGTCCGACGCATAACGCGCTTGAGCAAAGGTCTCGCCGCTGACAGCCAGCAATCGCGCGCCAGTAGAGGGAAGGGAATTGGCGGCCGCCGCAGCGTCAACCGCCACAATGCCGATCGTCAACGAAGCCGAGAGCCGCGCGGCAAGCTCAAGACCGGCGGTAACCGCTTCCAGTGAAGCGCGCGTAAGAGCGGAGCCAATTTCGTCTGCGTGGGTCAGTACAAGTATTGTTTCCATGATTTCTAACTCCGTCCTATCACTCGTTTTCGAGTGAAGGGTACGGGCTTTAGCCCGTACATTAGTTGTAAAAATAATCTTGGGCTTTAGCCCCTGAGGGAAATCTCTCGCAACTACTGATTTTTCCCTCGGTGGCCAAATCCCGTACCCTTCAACCCAATCAACTTATTCGGCTCCAATCCACTCAACCAACTCCGCCGCAATCTCGTCGGGAGTCAGGTCTTTTACCACGCGCGTCTCGCGTTGCTGCTTGGGCAGGCTCACCGAAACGTAACTCAATCCATTGGCGTCGAGCTTTGCCGCCCTGGCCTTGGCAAGCGCCGGCATAATGGTCCGCATATTACTCATGCCAATCTGCGGATTGTTTCTCGGCTCGGCCAGATTGCCCGTAGCCCAGCCCAGAACCGCCGGCGTTCCCGCGCAAACCGAGACCTGATGCTTGCCGCCTTCCACGCGCTCCAGCACTTCAAAGCTGCCGTCGTCGCTGAGCGTAATCTGGTCCACGCCTTGAAACTGGTCTGTGATACCCAGCCGCTCACCGACCAATTGCAAAGTAACTCCCGCACCGCGCGTCGCCGACTCCCAGCCGCCGAAGAGCAGAAGCTTCGCTCTTTCAAGTCCTGGAAGAGCAGCGATGGATTCAGCAAGCGCGGCCGCCGTCGCATGAGCGTCGGGAAATCCGCCAATCGGTCCGTCGATGGGTACCAGCTCGAAGGCGACCTTCTGCGCCACGGTCATCATCACCTGTTGCAGCTTGGCCTTGGGCCCCAGGCTGACCAGCCACAGCTTGCTGCCGGGGTTCTTCGCCGCTAGTTGCGCCGCTTCATAGAGCGAGCTCGCCGCCCAAGGATCGAGGACCGCCGGCAAGACCATCTCATTCTTCAGCCCAGGGCCGTTCGGGCCCGTCACCGGCTCCAAAGTTTGCAGCGGATCGGGAACAATCCCCGCGCAAACCACGATATGCAAAACATTTGCCATGGAAGATTTCCTTTTCTATTAATTTTAATTGACTAGGCTCAGTTCTCCGCCGAGTGCAGCCCGCCCGCCCCAGCGCGGAACTCGATATTGCTGCGCTCACCGTCGGGCGATTGTCCGCAATTCCACAGGCAAGCCCCGCAGTGAACGCACTTTTCGCGCTCAAAGGCCGGCGCGCCATCCTCGCCCAGCGTGATCGCCTGGCCGGAGCACATCGCGATGCAAGTCTTTTCTTCGCACCCGATGCACAACCCCACGTTGCGGAAGGTCACATGATCGGCAAACCCCGGCATCGCCTGCACCTTGCCGCCGATCAGCAGTGCGTCCTGTTGAGAGACCAGCAGACGCCCATCACAGGGAATCTCCGGCCAGCCGCGCGCTGTAAGCAGCGCATCGTGCAGCGGTCGCCCGTCGGCAACTGCCAGCGCGGCTGCGTTCTTCAATTTGAGCCCCTCAACCGGCTGTGCAGCGAAGGGACGAATCTGCTTGTGAGCCGCTGGAATCTTCGCGTTCAGCGAGAGTTTGCCTTTAGTCAGCCCAGCCAGCGCCATGCCGATCATGCCCTTCACAAGGCCGTCCTGAAAGCCGTTGCGCGCGTCCTCCGCCTCGCGAGCGCCTTGCTGCACCCAGCTTGCCCGGCGACGCTTTTCGTAACTCTCATTCAAGTTCTCTTGCGTAAACGGCTTGCCCGCGCGCAGCAGCTCGATCACCGCCTCGCCCAGTTGCGTCCCCGTCGCCCACGCCTCATCCACGCCTGAGCCGGTCAGCATATTCGTCGAGCCGGAGCCTTCGCCGATGCGCGCAAAGCCGTCGCCACAGAGATACGGCTCGCCGTGGCGGCCCGACTCTTCCAGTGACTTCGCGCCCCACGACCGCAGCGTCCCATCCTTCAGAACCTTCCACAGCGCTGGATGCTGGATGTAGTGCTGCAAATAGCGATAAGCTGTGCGCGATGGATCGTGCAGCCAAGAGGGAACAAAGATGCCCACCGAAACCAGCCGCTCCGGGTGCACGTAGAGGAAGCCGAAGATCTCCGGCTCCGGGTAGCCGAAGCTATGCCAGACCGTGCCGGGTTCCAGTGTCGTGCCCTCAGGCAGCTCGATCACAAACTTCATGCCCAGCGCCCACTCCCGATGTGCGTGTCCCTCGGGCAGGCCGAGCTTCTCATCGAGCGCTTGGCCCACGGCGCCCACCGGCCCGTCTCCGACCACGGTCAATTGCGCGCGCACATCCATGCCCGCCATGAAGCCGTCCGTCGGAGCGCCGTATTTCTCCACGCCCTGATCGGCCAGCCTGACGCCATCAACCTTGCTTCCAGACAAGAGCGGCCCAGCTACCGGGCTTCCCGGCCAAATCTGCACCAGCCCGGTCGCCATCAGTTGCGAGCCAACCCACTGATTGAATTGCCCAATCGAGAGCACCAGTCCGGAATGTTTGTTCAGAAAAGCCGGCGTCCAGGGCAGTGTGAAGGCATGGTCCTTCAGCCCAACCATCGACCCCACCAGCCGCAGCGCAGCATCCGCCACGCGCAAAAAGAGAGACCGCCGACTCGCGCCCACAGGGTCCAGCAGATACATCACGCGTTCGCTCTTCACTTCGGCCGCCATCGGAATCTCTGCCAGATTCAGGGCAGGAAAGCTGGAACGGATCGCCTGCCCGCGCGTGACCACGCCGCTGACGCCCGCGCTGATCTCGTCGGCGCGCTCGTAGCAGAGAACCTGCAGTGGCATTCCCGGCGCGGCCTTGCTCTCAAAGGCCGGATCGGCCGGATTCTCATTCCACGCATGAGCCAGCGTAGTCAGGAAGCCGCCCATCGCCGGGCCAAACCCTGCGCAGGCAATATCCACCTCCATCGATTGCCGCTCAATCAGCGGCTGCGCCTGCTCTTCGACGATCGCGCTTGTGCTCATGCAGGTCTCCTCATCGATAGGTCCGGTTTGGCTTCGTGGTATCCCACCCTTCCGCAAAGAACGCGGAAGAATGGAGCACACCCACTTGCGGTTAACTGACCACTGAAAACTGACAACTGACAACTGCTTTTTACGCCGGATAATCCAGCGCCTCGGGAATCATCACCCTGCTGACCGTTTCGGCGGCGCGATCCTTGGCCAGCCTCGATCCGCTCAAGCAGGCCGTCAATTTCGTTTGCAGCCGCAGGAAGTCGTCGTTTCCGGCGCAAGCCGCGCACGGACCAGCCTTTTGTGGATGTTGCCCGTCGGCTGCTAGCACATCAAAGGCCATCGCGCTGATCCCCGGCATGGTCTCCTCGAATTCTTCCAACTCGCTGGCCAGGAAGCAGTTGCGATGCTCTTCTTCGTCCCATGTGGGGTGCTGGTTGTAGCCGAAGACCAGCTCGGCGCAGATGCGAGATACCTCGCCCGCCGCCGCCGCCGCCTGTGCGTGGCAGAGATCGCTGAGAAACTGCACCGTGCCTTCCAGGCCTTCAGCGGCCACCGGATCAGCCGGCCCCTTGGCCTCCAGTTCCAGCACGTCAAGAATCTGCGCGCGCGAAGCCACCAGCCAGCACAGCGCGTCGGCCAGCAAAAAGGTCACGCCCTGACGCTGCCCGTGGTAGAGCTTGTTGCCGCTGGGGTCGGTAGCCTTTTGCAGGTGATCCAGCGTCCATAGCCACATCTTCATCGCCGAGGCCAGCGTACATGCGCCAGTGCCCGGCCGCGAAGAGGCAATCTGCCGCATCTCGGCAGTCCAGACCCGGAACTGCGCCAGAAAGACCTCCGAGGTCATCGTAACCGTCATCTGCCGCCGCTGCACAGCTTCGGGGCCTTCATAGGTCGCTTCCAATTGCGCGTCCATCCATTTGTTGGCCAGGAATCCGGGGCAGTCCTCGGTAATTCCATAGCCGCCCATCAGGCTGACAGCCTCGCGCAGCAAGTTGGTGCCGTGGCCTGTATTCCAGAGCTTGGTGGCCGGGCAAAGCACGTTCGCCGCCGCGTCCATAAGCACGTATTGCACCAGCGGATCGGCTTCCAGTTCGGCGCGCCGCGGGTCGCCTTCTCTCAAACCCAGCAACTCAATCGCTCGCTGTTCGCTCTCCTTCAGAGCCTTCAGTTCAGCGCGTCCGCCTTGAATGCCGCGCTCCTTGAGAAGCGCCGTCTTCTGTTTCTCAATCGGGTCCAACTCGTCGAAGAGCCGTGCCGTGGCAAAGCCTAGCGAGGTAGCCGCTTCGCCCGTAGCCCAGATGTCCACCAGCCGGTGCAGCGCATCTTCTCGCTGTTGGATGCCCTGCTCGTAGCGCACTGAGCCGGGCTTGGTGCCTTCCGCTCCGCGAAAACGCCCCCGCTGGTAGCGGATCACCGGCTCCACGGCAGAAAGCAGCTTGGCCGCCGACATAATGCCCACCGGAACGCGCGTCCGCTTGAAGACCGCCTCAATCACCTCGCCGTGATTGTAATTCGGAATAATGACGCCGTCCTTCACCGTGTATCCGCCCACGATGCGGTTCGCCGGAACCTTCATGTTGAAGATCGGATCGCCGGTCGAAGAAAGCTGATGAACCAGCTTCTTGGTTGGAGTCCCATGGTCAAAGGTTCCCTCGTCCGTCTCCTCCAGAATCACCATGCAACTGCCCTTGATCCGCGCATCGTCGCTGGTCACGGCCGCGGTCACAAAATTCGCGAATGCGATGTTGGTGATAAAGCGGCCGCGCTTGTCCACCTGCAGCCACGGTTCCTCGCCGTCCTTCCACTCCGCCACGCGCAGCTTGCCGCTCAACATGCCCGTATCCACGCCGACGTATGGAATAGGCTCGGTCAGTACAAAGGCCCCGCGCCATGGCTTGCGATCTTCGCCCGGCTGTGGAGGAGCTGAAAGGCTCTTGTAGCGCAGAATCTGCTCCGCCGTCCCGCGCTCGTGAATCGGCGAAAGCGCCAGAAACCCGGCCAAACTAGCCGTTGCCGCGCCGCCGTCCACCCAGGCCAGCTCGAAGGCAGACAATGCCAGCGCCAGGTTCTTCGGCCCGCTGATAAATCCGCCCTCTTCCGGCTCCATGAAGGCCGCCGTCACGCCAGCGCGGTCAAAGGCCTCCATCATCTCGTTCTTTCCCGGCGTCCATTCGTGGGTATTGCGCTCCCCGGCGGCCACCAGACGCGCCACGGTTCCACGCGCCACGCTGCGCGCCGACTGGACCAGCATCTGCAAGTCGAAACGGTCGGAAAAGCGCCATTGAATCTGGCGAACCGCGTCCCCAGGGAGTGTGAGCATCATCTTCGCTTCAGTCAGTGCAACAGTGGCCATGCAATCAATCCTCAAGCAGCGGTCATATTGTGAATGACTGGAGGCATGATCGGATGTGACCTGTATCACTTTGGGATTCAGCGAAGTATCTCAAGCCCATCCTGAGAAAACGGGCAATTGCTTCCGCGCCGATTACGGGCCTTTCGCCTCGCAATGCGGGTACCATCTCATTAAGCCGTGACCTGCGTCACTTCCGATCACGCAACGAAAGAGATATGACAAGGCTTGAATGGAAAACCTTCCAGCGTCCGGTTCTGAAAGCTCTGAGCAAAGATGATTCATTCAAGGAGCAACACCATGATCTCAACAATTCGAATCGCGGCCGTCCTCATGCTGGCCGCCTCTCTTGCAGGCACTGCCTTCGCGCAGGCGCCCGGTGCGGACACTTACAAGGCGAAATGCGCCATGTGTCACGGCCAGGATGGGCTAGCCGCCTCCCCAATGGCAAAGAACCTCAAAGTGCTTTCATTCAAGGACGTTGCGATGCTCAAGGCCTCCGACGCCCAGTTCTTTGCCTCCACAAAAAATGGCAAGAACAAGATGCCCGCCTACGCCGGCAAGTTGACTGACGCGCAGATCAAGGATGTTGTCGCCTTCATCCGCACCTTGCAGAAGTAGCAGCGCCGGAGCTTGAAAGAACGTCTGATAAAGGCTTTGTTTTGAAAGGGAACGATTTTACAAGCTGCGGGAAACTAAATACGGAGGGAGACGGGGGTTTTAACCCCCGTGTAAGGCACCTGGGATGAGTGCGGCTTTAGCCACGGAGGGAATCTCGCATCTAAACTTGAAACCTCTTTGGAGATTCTGGAGTAGGCGGGATGGAACGGAGCCTGAATGAAGACTGATTTCTTTGCGGGGCTAAAGACAGCGGCATTCATGGCGGCATTTCTGCTTGCCGCCGCGCCCGCCGCAAAATCCCAGACCGATTGCCTGGCCTGCCACGGCGACAAAGGTCTGCAAGACGCCTCCGGCCACAGTGTCTCCGTCGATGGCGAGACCTTCGGCGCAAGCATTCACGGTATCCTGAAATGCGCTGACTGCCACACCGCAATCAAGGAGTACCCGCACCCCGAGCAGATCACGCCGGTCAAGTGCGAAACCTGCCACGCCGACCAGGCTGCCGGCCTCGCCGGTAGCGTCCACTCGCTCAAAGCCGAGCATCCATGCACCAGTTGCCACGGCGACGCACACGCCATTTTTCCCAAATCCGATGCCCGCTCGGCCGTTTATCCGCTCAACGTGCCGCGCACCTGCGGCAACTGCCATAGCAATGACGCCCTGGCCAAAAAGCACGGCCTGCCCAATGTCTACCCGCTCTACATCGATTCCATTCACGGCTTTGCCTTAAGCAAAGAGGGTTTGCTCGTGGCCGCAAATTGCCAGAGCTGCCACGGTTCGCATCACATCTTGAGCCACACCGATCCGCAAAGTCCCACCTACAAGGCAAACATTCCCAATACCTGCGGCAACTGCCACGCGGGCATCACCGCCGATTATCTGGGCGGCGTTCATGGCAAGGCCGTCACCAAAGGAGATCTCAAGGCGCCGGTCTGCTCGGACTGCCACACCGCTCACGCCATTCTTCAGCCCACGGCCGCGGCCTTCCGTATGCAATCCACGCCCATCTGCGGCTCCTGCCACAAAGAGAAGCTCTCCACCTACCGCGACACCTTCCACTCGCAGTTGGGCGCGCTAGGCGGCTATGTCGAGACGGCCCGCTGCTGGGACTGCCACGGAGCGCACGGGATTCTGCCTGCATCCGATCCCCGTTCCCCCGTCAACAAGGCCAACCTGATAACCACCTGCGGCAAGTGCCACGCCGGCGCCAACGCCAGCTTTGTGCAGTATCAGCCCCATGCCAACGCGCATAATCGCAAGCTGAATCCTGCTCTCTACTTTGTGCGCTTGTTCATGAATCTTTTGCTCGCCGGCACCTTGACGTTCTTCGTGATTCACACCATTCTGTGGCTGATCCGTTCGCGCTACGACCAAGTGAAAAAACGGTCCGCTGAAGGAGGCAAAAATGCCTGATCTGAAGCCTGAGACAGCCGCAAATAAGGAGCAAAGTCACGCCGGGGGCCGTTTTTTCATGCGCTTCACCCGCGCGCAGCGGTACCTACATGCCGCCCTCTTTACCAGCTTTCTTGGCCTGGCCGCAACCGGCCTCCCGCTGCGCTTCAGTGAGAGCATCTGGGCGCGCGGACTCGCCAAAGCCGTCGGCGGATTCGGCGCAATCCTCTTCTTTCACAAGTTCTGCGCCCTGGTCCTGACCGCGGCATTTCTCATCCACGTCAAAGACCTCTTGACCCGCGTTCTGGTCCATCGCGAAAAGGGAATCTTCTGGGGCGCAACCTCCATGGTCGGCAACTGGAAGGACGTCAAGGACCTCTTTGGGCACCTGCGCTGGTTCGTCGGCCTCGGCCCCAAGCCGCAATTCGAGCGCTACGCCTACTGGGAGAAATTCGATTACTGGGCCGTCTTCTGGGGCATGGTCGTCATTGGCTTTTCGGGATATGCCATGTGGTTTGCGCCCTTCTTCGCGCATTTTCTTCCCGGCTGGGCCCTCAATGCCGTGCTCGTCATTCACAGCGAAGAAGGGCTGCTCGCCATCCTCTTCATCTTCTCCATCCACTTCGTCAACACCCACCTCCGCCCGGACAGTTTCCCAATGGATCTGGTGATCTTTACCGGCGTCGAGAGCGAGGAAGAGTTCAAGCACAAGCGTCCGCTGGAGTATGAAAGGCTGAAGGCAGCAGGAAAGTTAGAGGCAAGGCTCGGCGAAGCGCCGGGAATCTGGCAGATCAACTTTTCCAAGGTAGTAGGCTTCACCGCCATCGCCATCGGCCTGATTTTACTGGCCTTGACCTTGAGCGCCTACTTCCGGTCCTGAGCCAGATTTCCAGATGGAAGACTTCATGGGAAACGCCTGGATTGCCGCCGTATCTCATGTCCGCAATTCACCGTCGCTCACTCGCCAACTCGCTGAATTTATTGACAAACCATATTGCTCAGGCGGCTAGCCGTGCAGAAGCATCCAAACCATCATCTCCGGCGCGTAGGCCCCCTGACCACGGTCATCCTTCTCCCGATATGACTTGTAGATGGCGGACGCAGCCCGGCGCTAGCTTTTCAGGGGAAGAACAGTCTAATCAGCCCGCTTACAGCTTGGATTTATAGCCAAGCGTGACCAATGGGCCGGGAAGGCTGAAGGGTTTGGGCATGGTGCGCGTAGGCGCGGGCGGCTGTTCCGCGTTGTAGCTGAAGGCAAAACGCAGCTCGATAAAAGGCCCCTTGAAATCCGTGGGCAGCGGAGGATAAACCGATGTCTGCACGGCGCCCCATGCGGCCCGGTCCAGAGCCACATCGCCGCTCTTGTCTTCCAGCATCATGCTGCCGTCCATCACATGTCCGTTGCGCAGAATCTTGTAGCGAATCTTCACCACGCCCGACTTGCGCACTGGCGCTTCCACTTCTCTGGGCATCAGCGGCTTCCAACTGGTTTGTGTGATGCGGACGACCTGCTCAATGTAGAAGGTGAAGTCCACGCCCTGTGTGTCGGTGAGGATTCCCTGCTTGCCAGCCGAATCTTCGGAGTGAGCCTTGCCTTGTGCCGTAGGCGCAGCGGCAGAATCGGCCGGAGCGGTTTGCGCATGAGCGGGAAGGGAAACGAGCAGAGCGGCAAGGATTGCAATGGGCATTCGCATTTCAATCGCCTTTCATTGATGGTTGCCGGAACGATGCCTTACTGCGGTTCCATGTTATAGGTGAAGTAGACGCGCAGTTCCAGATACGGACCGTGAAAATCTCTGGGCAGCGGCGGATAGTTCGAGCCCTGAATAGCCCCCCACGCAGCGCGGTCCAAAGCCACGTCGCCGGAGCGGCCATCCAGCAGCATGCTGCCGTCCATCACGCGCCCATTGGGCAGAACCTTGAAGTGGATCACCACCGACCCCGACTTGTAGATCGGCGCATTCACCTCATCGGGAATCAATGGATCCCAAGCCCGCTCCGTCTCATGCTTGGCGCGCAGCAGCCAACTGCTAAAGTCCACGCCCTGCGTATCGGAGAGAATCTGCACCCCGCCCGCGCTGGCGCCGGGATGCATCGGCAAATGGCTCGACGGCAGATTGCCCGTACCCCCAGGACTCCGATACGAACCCTTCATTGCATCCCGCAACTGGTCGGCCGGATTCTGCGAGCCCATGGCAAAGTTGGGCCGCGCCGGAACCGCTGAAGGCCGCGGAGCTTCAATCGTCTGTTGCTGGCTTGGCGGAGGCGGCGGGGGCGGCGCGGGCGTCTGAGGAGCCGGCTGCGGCGCGGGTTCAGGCACTGGCGGCGTCACGCGCTTCATCGCGTCCATGGTTTGTTTATCGATCAACGGATGCTGTAAAGGAACCGGCTTGACTACCGGGGGCGGCAACTGCGCCGGCGTATCAAGATACGTAAAATCCTTATGCTCCTTGAGCTGGTTGCTGCGGTCCACCACCAGCGGAGCCTTGAAGACGTACTTGGGAATCCAGGTCAGCAAGGAGAGCAGTATCAGGTGAATCAGCACCGCCAGCCAGACGCCCTCGCGCAGCCGCGCCCAGCGCCGCTCGTCCTCGAGTTCGCTGATCATCTGCAGCAGCTCGTGGGTGTCGTAGTCCACCCAGCGCGAGCCACGCACCACGGGCGAGACCGCGCGCGGATCTTCGCCAGTTTCCAGCGCGGGAGGGTTCTCCGCTGGCTCCTGGGGCTCGTTCACATCGGTTGGCAATTGGTCGGTGGGCATTCGATCCTGTTTCTCTATTCTCTCATTTCAGCTCTAGCAAAACCAGGAACGAAGCATCCTGTAACCACAGGCCTAAAGTCGACGCGACCATCAGGGAGCGGCGACCTTGGACAATGTCAAACAGGATTGTAATTCCTGGTTTTGCCTGAAAACCGTGACCAACGCCCCGGCCCGTACAATGGTCTCTGACTGGTAGACGGATGGGCAGCCGGAAGGGGACTCTTTTTGAAGCAGTTTTTTATGCGATTGATGGGCAAATGGAAGCTGGTCGCTTTATTTCTCGCTAAATTCGGCATTTGGGGCGTAGGCGCGGCGGCGCTGCTGGATTCTTCCACCATTCCTATCCCCATGGACGCGCTTCTGGCCGTTTACGTTTGGAACGACAAGCCTCACTTCTGGCTTTATTGCCTGCTGGCCGCTGTCGGCTCGGCCATCGGGGGCCTGCTGCCCTTTGGCCTGGGACGGGCCGGCGGGGAGCTTTTTCTGCTCAATCACGTCAACCGCAAGCATTATGAGCGCATGAGAGCCCGCTTTGAGCGCCAGGAGTTTCTGGCCATGATGATTCCCTCCATGCTGCCTCCGCCCACGCCCTGGAAGGCCTTCGTCTTTGCCGCTGGCGTCTTTGAGATGCGCACCCTCCCCTTCATGCTGGCCGTCTTCGCAGGTAGAATGCTGCGCTGGCTGGTGCTCTCAGTGCTGGTCCTCAAGCTGGGCCCAGGCGCAGTGGATCTCATCGCGCATCACGGCCTTGCATTATTGGCCGTAGTCGGCGGTCTGGCAGCGATCGGCTTCGCCTGGTGGTGGTTGAGCAAGAAGCGCGGCGGCAAGTTGCTAGTGGACAAAAAGTAGCTGCGAATTTTCGGACGGAAAAGGTGAACGCCGTATATGAGCTAATCGAGACGATGCCACAGCGGACGAGTCAAGCAAATTTCATCGTCGAAACGGGAGAAGGCGCGCAGCAGCCCATTGCCGGAGGAACCTGCTAGCTTCTTTTCTACTTTCTCCGTGCATGGAGCGGGCAAATGCTATAGAATCCGTAGACTCCAGGCAGAATACAGCGCTGGAGAAAAAACAAGGAGCGGAGGCTGACCATGGAAGTGGAACTGACCGCCAGGCAAGGGAAGATCTCCAAGGCGCTGCGTTTGCAGGCCGAGGAGGGAATGGAACGGATCGCCCGCATACTGGGCAAGAGCGCGCGCGCCAGCATTACCTTCAGCGTGCTGAAGCGTTTGCAGGTTGCGGAAGTGACGATTAGGGCCCGGCTACAGACGATTGTGGCCTCGGGCGAGGCCGATACGCCGGAGTCGGCGCTGCGCAAGGCATTGGAGAAGGCGGAGGGCCAGGCGAAGCGGCACCGCGACCGGCGGATTGCCAGCAAACGCCTGCCAACAGAAGAGAAGACACTCACCGCGCCTCCGGTGGCCCGGCCCAAGGCTCGTGCCGCACAGCCTGATACAGAGGCCGCGGAGGCCAAACCGGCGCGCACCCGCAAGAAAGCCAGCGCCGTGATCGCCGTGCATTCCTTTCCGAACCGCAAGACGGTCGTTGAACCGCACCTGGTTACCAGCAGTGAGGCCGTTGCGCTGAAAGCTATGACGATCGAGGAAGCGGTGAAAGAGGCCGAGTTCCGCGATCGGGATCTGCTGGTTTTTCGCAATCCGGCGGGTGAACTGCATGTGCTTTATCGCCGCCGCGATGGCGAGATGGAACTGGTGGAGCTTTCCTGACAGGGCTATGGGGCGGAGTTATTGATCCGGCCCGAAATAGCGTCGAGGTATCCCACCCTGGCCGCAAAAACAAGGACGCGGCGAGGGTGGGGCACCCAATCTGATCATTGTCTTGAGAATGGGATTAACATCGCGAAATAATTGAATCTTCTTTTCCGCGCAGCCGTGGCGCTGGGTATTCTTATCTTCAGAAGGAGCAAAGAGACTGAGCAAAGCGAAAAAGCTGGACAAGGAACTGGTGATCGTCACGGGCATCTCCGGATCGGGGAAGGCTTCGGCGCTGAAGGCCTTTGAGGATTTGGGCTTTCATGCCGTGGACAATCTGCCGCTGGAGTTGCTGCCGGACTTTGCCTCTCTGGTTGAGAAATCCGCGGAGGTGGAGCGGGCGGCTATCGTGGTGGATGTGCGCGAGGGCGTGACCTTGGACCGGCTGCCGGAGATTCTCAAGCGAGTGAAGACGCTGCTGCGCACGCGCGTGGTTTTCCTGGATGCGCAGGACGCGGTGCTGGTGCGGCGCTACTCGGAGACGCGCAGGCCGCATCCGCTAGGCAAGCGGGAGACGGTTTCGCGCTCAATCGTCGAGGAGCGGCAACTGCTGGACCCGATTCGCAACGTCGCCGACACGCTGATCGACACCTCGAACTTCAATGTGCATGAGCTGCGCGCGCATATCCAGGACCGCTTTGGCGGCGAGGAGCAGACCAAGCGGCTGCTGGTTTCCTGTTTGAGTTTTGGCTTCAAGAACGGCGTGCCGCTGGACGCGGATATGGTTTTTGATGTGCGCTTCCTGCCCAATCCGCATTTTGTGCCGGAGTTTCGCAAGCTGACCGGGCTTGATCCCAGGGTTGCGGAGTATGTACGCGGCTTTCCGCAGACCAGGGAGTTTGTCAGCCGGGTCACCGAGCTGATGCTTTATCTGCTTCCGCATTATGTGGAAGAAGGCAAGAGCTACCTGACGGTTGCGTTTGGCTGCACAGGCGGCCAGCATCGCAGCGTGATGATGGTGGAGGAGATCACAGCGGAACTCACGCGCGCCGGTTACCAGGTGAAGGCGCTGCATCGGGATGCGCTACGGTAAGCTGAGCGCCTAAGGCGGATCCAATCATCGAAGAACGAATGCGTCTCTCAGAGCCAAGAGTGGCGATCCGCCATCGTCTTGCCCTTGGGAGCCCTGCGCTTCTTAGCGGTGAGCAATTGCCGCTACGCCAGCGCGTGATGGCGATGCGGGGCGGATTCTTCGACGGTGGCAAGGTAGCGGTCGACGGCGGCGGCGGCTTTGCGCCCTTCGCTGATGGCCCAGACTACCAGCGACTGGCCGCGGCGCATGTCGCCTGCGGCGAAGATATTCTCGACCGAAGTCTGGTACTCGCCGTTGGCAGCCACGTTGCCGCGCTTATCAAGAGCGACGCCAAACTGCTCAAGCATTCCAGACTTTACCGGCCCCAGGAATCCCATTGCAAGCAGCACCAGGTCGACATCCATAGTGAACTCGGAGCCCGCGATGGGCTCAAAGCTCGGCGGAGGGCCGACGCGGACGCCGTGCAACTGCTTGACGTTGCCTTGCTCGTCGCCGGTGAACTTGACGCTGTTGATGCTCCAGTCGCGGATGCCACCCTCCTCATGCGCGCTTTCAGTGCGCAGTTGCAGAGGCCATAGGGGCCAAGGCGTGGATGCGGCTCGCTTTTCGGGCGGCTTGGGCATGATCTCGAATTGATGTACGCTCAAGGGGTGCTGGCGGAGGCTGGTGCCGAGGCAGTCGGCGCCGGTGTCTCCGCCGCCGATGATGACCACGCGCTTGCCTTCGGCGAGAATGTCGAGCGCTGGGTTAAGCTGGTCGCCCTCACAGCGGCGATTTTGCTGAGGCAGAAACTCCATGGCATAGTGAATGCCCTTAAGCTCACGGCCGGGAATTTTGAGGTCGCGCGGGTGTTCCGCGCCGCCGGCCAGCAAGATAGCGTCATAGTGCTCGGTGAGCGCATCGACCGGAACATTGACGCCGACGTGGGCATTGGTCACAAAGGTGACGCCTTCAGCGCGCATCTGCTCGATGCGGCGGTCGATAACATGCTTTTCCAGCTTGAAGTTGGGAATGCCGTAGCGCAGCAAGCCGCCGATGCGGTCGGCCTTCTCGTAAACGGTGACTGAATGTCCGGCGCGGCGCAACTGCTGTGCCGCAGCTAAACCAGCAGGCCCGCTGCCGACGACGGCGACGCGCTTGCCGGTGTTCTGCTCGGGCGGCTCGGGGTGAATCCAGCCCTCGTCCCAGCCGCGATCGACGATGGAGCGCTCCATCAATTTGATAGAAACGGCAGGCTCGCTGATGCCCAGCACACAGGCGGCCTCGCAGGGCGCGGGACAGATGCGGCCCGTGAATTCAGGAAAATTATTGGTAGAGTGGAGGCGGCGAATCGCGGCCTCCCAGCGGCCGTTGTAGGCAAGGTCATTCCAGTCGGGGATCAGGTTGTTGACCGGGCAGCCGGTGTGGCAGAAGGGCACGCCACAGTCCATGCAGCGCGCACCCTGCTCGCGCTGCTTCTCCTCGGGGAAGGGCTCGTAGATCTCGAACCAGTCCTTGATCCGATCCTCAACCTTGCGGCGAGTGGGTTGTTCACGCTCAATTTCAAGAAAACCGGTCACCTTACCCATGCTGCACCTCTGAATGCCGCCTCTTGGGACGGCAGAATCGTGAAAAACTAGACCACGCTATAGACCGACTCGGCGGGCGGAATACCGAGCACGCGCTTGTACTCATGCGGGAAGACCTTGATGAAGCGCGGCTGCGCGTCGGTCCAGTTGGAGAGAATCCAGGCGGCGCGCGGGCTGCCGGTCAGGTCGCGATGGCGTTCGAGAAGGCCGCGCACTTCAGCAACGTCGGACTCAAGAATCAGCGGCTCCAGATCGACGCTGGCCTGATTGCAGCGGCGCACGGTGAAGTCGCCGCGCTCATCGTAGACAAAGGCGCGCCCGCCGCTCATGCCGGCGGCAAAGTTGCGGCCGGTTTTGCCGATGACGACTACGGTGCCGTTGGTCATGTACTCGCAGCCGTGATCGCCAACGCCCTCGACGACTGCTATTGCGCCGGAGTTGCGGACGGCGAAGCGCTCGCCGGCGATGCCGTTGAGGAAGACCTCGCCGGCGGTTGCGCCGTAAAGCACGACGTTGCCGACCAGGATGCTTTCCTCGGGCAGGAAGCTGGAAGTCTTGGGCGGATACGCGATGATATGGCCGCCGGAGAGGCCCTTGCCAAGATAATCGTTGGCGTCGCCTTCCAGTTCGAGGGTGACGCCGTAGGGAACAAACGCGCCGAAACTCTGGCCGGCTGAGCCGGTGAATTTGAAGTGGATCGTGCCTTCGGGCAATCCAGCCGAGCCGTAGCGGCGGGCAATCTGGCCGCCCAGCATGGCTCCCACGGTGCGATGCACGTTGCGGATGGCGAAGCTGGCGGTGACGGGAGTCTGCGATTCCAGAGCCGGCGTGGCGGCCTCGATCAGCTTGTGGTCGAGAGCTTTTTCCAGGCCGTGATCCTGGCACTGGGTCATGCGCCGCGAGACGCGCGAGGGCAGCGTGGGCGCGTAGAGAATCGAGGAGAGATCGATGCCTTTGGCCTTCCAGTGCGCGTCGGCCAGCGAGGCGTCGATCTTGTCCACGCGGCCAATCATCTCATTGACGGTGCGGAAGCCGAGCTTGGCCATCTGCTGGCGCACCTGCTCGGCGATGAAGAAGAAGAAGTTGACCACGTGCTCGGGCTGGCCCTGGAAGCGGGCTCTCAAGACCGGGTCTTGCGTGGCGATGCCGACCGAGCAGGTGTTCAAATGGCATTTGCGCATCATAATGCAGCCCATGGTGATCAGCGGCATGGTGGCAAAGCCGTACTCTTCAGCGCCAAGCAGCGCGGCGACTACAACATCGCGGCCGGTTTGCAGCTTGCCGTCGGTCTGGACTTTGATGCGTCCGCGCAGATCGTTGAGCAGCAGAACTTGCTGGGTCTCGGCCAAGCCAAGCTCCCAGGGCAGGCCGGCGTGCTTGATGGAGCTGAGCGGCGAAGCGCCGGTGCCGCCGTTGTCGCCGGAGATGAGCACCACGTCGGCGTGGGCCTTGCTGACGCCCGCGGCGACGGTGCCGACGCCGACTTCAGAGACCAGTTTGACGGCAATGCGCGCCTGCGGATTGACGTTCTTCAGGTCGTAGATCAGTTGCGCAAGATCTTCAATGGAGTAAATGTCATGATGCGGCGGCGGCGAGATAAGGCCGACGCCGGGGATGGAGTGGCGAGTGCGGGCGATGATTTCATCGACCTTGTGGCCGGGCAGTTGTCCACCCTCGCCGGGCTTGGCGCCCTGCGCCATTTTGATTTGCAACTCGTCGGCGTTAACCAGGTAATTTGTGGTGACGCCGAAGCGTCCGCTGGCAACCTGCTTGACGGCCGAGCGGCGCGAATCGCCGTTGGCGTCGGGCTTGAAGCGCTCTTCTTCCTCGCCGCCCTCGCCGGTGTTGGACATGCCGCCGAGGCGGTTCATGGCGATGGCCAGCGTCTCGTGAGCCTCTTTGGAAATGGACCCGTAGCTCATTGCGCCGGTCGTAAAGCGCTTGACAATCTCCTTGGCAGGCTCCACTTCTTCGATCGGCACCGGGTGGTCCGCATACTTGAATTTGAGCAGGCCGCGCAGCGTGCAGAGATGGCGGTTTTGATCGTCCAGCAGGTCGGCATACTCCTGGAAGGTGGCGGGATTGTTCTCGCGCACGGCGCGCTGCAGCTTGCTGATGGTGTCGGGGTTGAGCAGGTGGTACTCTCCGCCCAGGCGGAATTGATATTGGCCGCCGACGACGAGCTCGGTCTCGGATTCGGTAAGCGGCTGGAAGGCGTAGGCGTGCTTCATCAGCGCTTCGCGCGCCAGCACGTCAAGGCCGACACCCTCGATGCGCGAGGCAGTGCCGGCGAAGTAAGAGCTGACCAGCTCTTGATTGAGACCGACGGCCTCAAAGACCTGCGCGCCGCGATAGCTTTGCAGCGTGCTGATGCCCATCTTCGAGAAGGTCTTCAGCAGGCCCTTGTTGATGGCTTTGATGAAGTTCTTTTCGGCGTACGGTCCGCTGACGCTGTGCGGCAACAGGCCCAGCCGCTTCAGGTCGTGCAGCGTCTCGAAGGCCAGATAAGGATTGATGGCGCTGGCGCCGTAGCCGATGAGCAGGGCGAAGTGCATCACCTCGCGCGGCTCGCCGGATTCGATGATGAGGGCCACCTGGGTGCGGGTTTTCTCGCGCACCAGACGATTGTGCACTGCGGCCATTGCCAGCAGGCTGGGAATGGGCGCGTAGGTCGAATCGACGCCGCGATCGGAGATGATAAGCAGCGTGTAGCCGGAATCGACGGCATGCGAGGCGCGAGCGCCCAGATCGTCGAGCGCATGCTTGAGGGCTGCTTCGCCGTCGGCCGCGCGGAAGAGCGCCGGCAGCGTCGTGGCTAGCAAGTCTCCTGAAGAGACGCGGCGCAGTTTTTCCAAGTCGCGATTGGTCAGGATCGGATGCGGCAGCTTGAGCGTGTGGCAGTTCTCCGGCGCTTCATCCAGAATGTTGCGTTCGGTGCCGATGTAGCTGATCAGCGACATCACTAATTCTTCTCTGATCGGGTCGATGGGCGGATTCGTGACCTGCGCAAAGAGCTGCTTGAAGTAGCTGAAGAGCGATTGCGGACGGTCGGAAAGGCAGGCCAGCGGAACATCGGTACCCATGGAGCCGATCGGCTCGGCACCCGACGCGCCCATCGGTCCCAGCAACACCTTCAAGTCTTCTTCGCTGTAGCCGTAAGCCCGCTGGCGGCGCAGCAACGGTTCCACCTTTGCCACCACATTGCGCACCGGTGGATCGGGCAGTTGATCCAGCGTGACCTGCTGCTCCTTGAGCCACGCGGCATACGGCTGGCGGCCGGCCAACTGCTTCTTGATCTCGCTGTCTGAGATAATGCGCTGCTGCACCGTATCGACCAGGAACATGCGGCCCGGACGCAAGCGGCCCTTCTTGCGCACGTCTTTGGCGGGCACGTCGAGCACGCCGGCTTCAGAGGCCAGAACCACCACATCGTCTTTGGTCACCACGTAGCGGCCAGGGCGCAGGCCATTGCGATCCAGAGTGGCGCCAACAACTTTGCCGTCGGTGAAGCACAGAGCCGCCGGGCCGTCCCAGGGCTCCATCAGCGAGGCGTGGTACTCGTAAAATGCGCGCTTGTCCTCGTCCATGTCGGGGTTGCCAGACCAGGCCTCGGGAACTAGCATCGCCATGACGTGGGGCAGGGAACGGCCGGATTGAAAGAGGAACTCGACGGCGTTGTCGAGCGAGCCGGAGTCGCTGCCTTCCGGCATGATGACCGGATAGAGCTGGTCGATCTTGCCGTCGTAGAGCGGACTTGCCAGCACCGACTGACGGGCGTTCATCCAGCTGATATTGCCGCGAATCGTGTTGATTTCGCCATTGTGGGCAACGTAGCGGTAGGGGTGGGCTAGCTTCCAACTGGGAAAAGTATTGGTGGAAAAGCGCTGATGCACCAGACAGAGAGCGCTGGTGACGAGAGGATTGGCCAGCTCGTAGTAGAACTTTTCTATTTGCGGCGCCAGCATCAGGCCTTTGTAGACGATGGTGCGGCAAGAGAGAGAGGGAATGTAGAAGAACTCCTTGTTCTCAATCTCCGATGCGGCGACTTCATTTTCCGTGCGGCGGCGGACGCGGTAGAGCAGGCGCTCAAAGGCGTCCTCGTCCAGTTTGAGGCTGGCGGGCTTGCCCAGAAACAACTGCTCGATGTAAGGCTGGGAAGCGCGCGCCTCGCGCCCGATGGCGATACCGTTCACCGGCGTGTCCCGCCAGCCGATCACTGTCAGGCCTTCTTCCTGGGCGATGCGCTCGATCACGCCCTCGCACTGCAAACGGTCCTGCTTGTCCACGGGAAGAAAACACATGGCCACGCCGTAAGCGCCGGGCTCGGGCAGACGCATTCCCAGTTCGCCGCACTCGGTGGCGAAAAAGACATGAGGGATCTGAATCAGAATGCCCGCGCCGTCGCCGGTCTCCGGGTCGCATCCGGCCGCGCCGCGATGAGTGAGGTTGATAAGCACCTCGAGGCCCTTGCGGATAATATCGTGGCTTTTTTCGCCGCGGATATGGGCGACCAGCCCCATGCCGCAGGCATCGTGTTCATTGCGCGGGTGATAGAGCCCTTGCGGTTGTGGTGTGCGAATACGACAATCCGAAGTGTCCATGGCAACCTTCCCGATGAAAAAGTTTGTTGCGCAGTGCAATTTCTGGCTGGGAGACACAAATTCCGAGCGATTCCCTCGGGGGAAATCGCCTTGTCCTTGATGAAAAGGCCAATCGGAGCAGGCCCGGCCGCGCCTGGAGCTTAGCTGGAGTCTTTATTATATCCAAAAAATTACAACACGAAAGTGCGGCGTTGCGGCGGGGCGCTTATTCGGTGACAGAGCGGGCCGCAAAGTGGGACCAGGGCACTGAAGGCTTGCTCAAAAGAGCCGAACACCCGGGACTTCTGATTCAGTCGATGTTTTGAAAGGGCACGACTTCAGTCGTGCCGCAAAACTACTAAAGATCTCGGGCTTTAGCCCCGGAGGGAATCGCCGTTCCCGCATCACGGCTTGGCTGGAATGTCGCCATACTCGAGATGAACGGACGCCCGTATCGCCACAGCTTTCCCATTCACGCTGCCCGGCTTATACTTCGACTTGAGCAGTGAATCAATCGCTGGCTTTTCCAGCGCGGGACTGTAGCATCGTAAAACTTGCGGATCGGAGGCCTTCCCTTTCGCGTTGATCGTGAGCACAATGTCGCAAGGACTATTGCCGGTAAATGCGAAAGCTCTATCTCCATAGCCGTTGTCGGAAAATTGAATCATGGAAGGAAAAACTGCTGCCTTTGTGAGGGGATAAACACCGTTCGCGTCCGGATCAGAGGAGTTCACGCCCGGTGGTGAACTGAATACTAAGCGGATTATATTTTTGGGGTTTACGCCCCCGGAAAACTGCATTGAAACCCTTTCAGTGACGATTCCAACTATTGGTTCTCCTTCCAAGGTGGTTGCCGGTTTGTATCGGTATTCCGTCAAATAATCTAAATAATATTTTGCGAAATCGGAATCAGAGCAACGGATTATCCTAATATCCTGCGGTATCCCATCTTCACGCACAGTCAAGTATGCGGCGCATTGAATGTTAATACCTTTTGCCGCTACACTTTGAGGTACTTTCAGTTCCGGTCGATTGACTCGCACGGGTGGGTGAATATCCTTTGCTTTGCTTTGATTGATTTCTGGACTCGCCGGTGCACTTTGCTGCGAGCGCCCGATGACTGCTCCAAGCGCAATCATGACCATGAACATCCAAAAACGTCGCATGAAATTCTCCGCGGAATCTGCAACAAACTCTAGCACACCAGCCCCTATCACCAAAACGCCTTCGCCCGGCGCGCAATACAATGGAAGCATGATTCTTGAGAGCTTCACCGTCGGTCCGTTGGCTTGCAACTGCACACTGCTGGGCGACCAGGAGACTGGCGAGGCCATCGTTATCGATCCGGGCGACGAGGTGGGCCGCATTCACCGGCGGCTTACCGAACTCGGCCTCAAACTCAAGCAGATTCTTATCACTCACGCGCACATCGACCACGTGGGCGGGGCGTTGCGGCTCAAGCGGCTTACCGGCGCGCCGATTCTGCTCAACGAGAACGACTTGCCGCTGCTGCAAATGATGAGTATGCAGGCCGCATGGCTGGGCATTGCCACGCCAGAGACCGCTCCGCCCGACGAGGGCCTGAGCGACGGCCAGTTTGTGGGGCTGGAGCATTACCCCGCCCAGGTGCTGCACACGCCGGGGCATACGCAGGGCTCGGTCTGCCTGCACTTTGCGCCGCTCAAGCTGCTGGTGGCAGGCGATACCCTCTTTGCCGGCAGCATTGGCCGCACCGACCTGCCGGGAGGCGATTCCGAGCAGATTATCGACTCCATCGAGAGTCGGTTGCTGACGCTGGCCGATGAGACGCGGGTCATTCCCGGCCATGGATTGAATACGACGATTGGCGTCGAGCGTAGAAGCAATCCGTTTCTGCTGGGGCAGTAAAAATGCAGGGAACAGGGATTAGGGAGCATGGATCAGTTCAAGGCCCGCCATTCTGCGGCGGCTATCGGAGCCCTCATAATTCGTTTTCGATCTGTTCTAACTGGCGCACCTTTTTTGAATCGTAAGTTGGGTCATAGTCGATAGTGTCAAAGAGGTTCAGGATTTCCAGTTGCTTGCAGTGAATGAAATAATCCATCAGTATGGTGACTCCGCAACTGAATTCCGCCTCGGGAGCGCGCAGGCTTACACCCAGCCAGCCGGAGTCCGCCATTCCAAAGGAGTAGCCGGGCTGCACCCAGACGCCGCGCTCGAGCAGCGCCAGCACCGTCTGCTCGTCGGGCTGGAGGGCGGGAATGCGCAGCACAGCGTACCAGCCGCCTTCCACTTCAAGACGAGTCACCTCAGGCAGGCTGGCCAGTTGAAGGTCGAGTTCGGCCAGATTGGCCACGGTGCGCTGGCTGATCTGCTGCTGGATTGACTGGCGGCCTTCGAGCCAGGAAGGCAAAGCCCACTGGACGGGTGCGTTCATGGACAGGAAGGTGTCGGCGATGACCTCCAGGCGATCGAGTGCCGCGGCAGCCTCGGGGCCAGTCGCAAGAATCCACGCCGCCTTCATCTGTGGCAGCCCGGCGATCTTGCTCAGGCCACTGACGACGAAGACGGGAACGCCTTCAAGGCCGGCGGCAAAACTCGCGTTTGCTTTGCCAAAACTCGCCCCTGGCGCACCGAAGCTGTAATCGAAAAAGACCTCGTCTACGATCAGCGACAGATTGTATTCGCGGCAGAGCCGCGCGAGCTCCTCAGCCTCCCACCGCTTGGTGAAGTGGCCGGTGGGGTTATTGGGATGCACGAGGACGATAGATCGCGTTTTTGGCGTGATGGCACGGCGCAGGCCCTCGGGATCGATCTGCCAGCCGTGGTCGTAGACGAGCGCGGCTGGCTTGATCTTGATGTCGTCCAGGGTTGCCAAAAAATCAAAGAGCGGGTAGCTTGGCTGGACGGCGAGGATCTCATCGCCGGGGTCGCAGAGCAGGCGGAAGAGGAAGCTGTAGGCCTCGCTGGTGCTGGTGGTGAGCAATATCTGCTCGGAATTGAGAGCGACGGAGTGACTGGCGTAGTAGGCGCAGACGGCCTGGCGAGCGGTGAGCAGGCCGCGCGGCTGCGGATCGTAGTCGAGGGCTTGCGGGTTGGAGAGCGCGGCGAGCAGTGCGGGGTCGAAGGCGAAGCCGCAGCGGGTGGGGTTGGAGGCGGTCAGATCGGCAATGGGCTGGCCAGAGGCCGCGCGCAGGCGGTGGGCTCGCGCCAGGTCGCTCTCCTCGGTGTTCCAGTTTGTTCGCTGCGAAAAACGCATAAAACTCTTCACCAATTGATCTTCCAGAAAAGGCTGCTGTACCGCAGGTGCCACAATGGAAGCAGGCGTCCCTTTCAACATTACACGGGAAGGCCCTGGAGGGACTTTGGCTTTGCGCTCGGTGATATTCGACTATGGGATGGTGCTTTCAGGGCCGCAGCAGCCGGAGGCTTACGCCGCTTTGCTGCGCATCACGGGGCTGGAGCGGGAGCGATTCGAGAGCTTGTATTGGGCAGACAGGCCGGCTTACGACGAAGGGAAGCTGACCGGAGTTGGGTTTTGGCGGAAGTTTCTGGGTGAGGCTGGAAAGGATGAGGCTGGACTGGCTAAGAACGAGCAGGTGGCCGAGGAACTGAACCGCTGGGACGCCCGCATGTGGACCACTGAGAATGCCGCAATGCTGGACTGGCAACTTGCGCTTAAGCAGCATGGCCTGAAGACGGCTATTCTCTCGAATATCGGCGACGCGGTGCTGGCTAGCGTAGAGCAGGTGTTCGACTGGATTCACCGCTTCGACGTCTTGGTCTGGAGCTATCAGTTGGGGATTGCCAAGCCCGACCCGGCGATCTATCGCCACACGCTGGTTGCGCTGGGCACCGAGCCGGAAGAGACGCTCTTCATCGACGACAAGCGGGAAAATATCGAGGCGGCGCGGAGTCTGGGAATGCGGACGATTCAGTTTTCCAGCATAGACCAACTACGTGGAGATTTGATCGTGGCAGGGCTGGAGGCGGAACTGCCGCTGCCGGGATGAAGAGATGAGGCAGTCCTGTGGCCTTCGACACTTGTGCCGGATGGGAACATAATTAGACTGTTTCAATCCGAAGCCGACGAAAGAAGCAGGCCGTGGCTATTTAAGTGCAGTTTTGCGCTCGGCTGGCGCGTCTGGAGAGACGGGAAAAGGTATAAAAGGGTGAATTCATTGCGGGGAATGACGGTTTTACGTGCGGGGATTGCGGTATTGATAGGATTTGGCCTGGTTTTTAGCGCCGGGCTGGTGCTGGGGCAGAGTGTGCCGGTAGTCACGGGCGACGAGCGAGTCGACAAGCTGCTGAGCCAGATGACCTTTGATGAGAAGCTGACGCTGATCCATGGGACGCAGGAGGATCCGGGGGTCTATCAGGCGCAGGCCGGGTATCTGGCCGGTGTTCCGCGGTTGGGGATTCCGGGGCTGCGCTTTGCCGATGGGCCTCCGGGAGTGCTGACGCGGCATCCGTCGGCGGGTGAGACGGCGACGATGGGCGTGGCCGCGACCTTCAGCCGCAAGACGGCCCAACTCAACGGACTGGTGATTGGGCGCGAAGACCGCGCGCTGGGCATTGATGTTTCGCTTCAGCCGTTTGTGAATATCGATCGCGATCTTGAATTCGATCGCGGTTACAACACCTTTGGCGAAGACCCGTTCCTCACCAGCGAGATGGGCGTGGCCGAGATCAAGGGCATCCAATCGCAGCATGTGATGGCGCAGATAAAGCATTTTGTGGCTTACGACTCCAACGCCAGCAATATCTTTGTGGACGACCAGACGCTGCACGAGGTTTATGTTGCGCCCTTCGACGCTGCAATCCGGGCGGGCGTCTCGTCGATTATGTGCTCGTATAACCGGATCAATGGCGCTTTTGCCTGCGGCAATGACTCGACGCTGACTAAGATTCTGCGCCAGGAACTTGGCTTCCAGGGCTTTGTGACCTCGGATTGGGGCGCGGTTCATGGCGTGACATTTATCAATGCCGGGCTGGATATGGAGATGCCGGGAGAACCGACGCCGGGAGATAGGTATCCGATCAACTCGTTTTTCGATAAGCAGCCGGTTCCGCCTCCTGCGCCGCCCAGGGATCATACCGAGGTCGGCGGAGATATGTTTGGCGGCCATATTCCCGAGGAGCCAAGGGATGAGCGCACCGGCGGCGGCGATTGGGGAGTGAAGCTGAGCCCGGAGAAGATGACCGAGGCGCTGCAAAACGGCGACGTGCAAGAGGCTGCGATTACGCGCGCCGCCGGCCGCGTGCTGTTGGAGATTGCGCGCTTTGGCTACTTGGACGGCCAGTCGAAGCACGAGGTTACCGAGCAGGCCATCGAGGCCAATGCCGCAATCATCGAGAAGACGGGCGAAGAGGCTGCCGTGCTGCTGAAGAACCAAGGCGGCGCGCTGCCGCTGAAGGCCGCCGATCTGGATTCGGTGGTTCTGATTGGGCCCACGGCCGGGCAGGTAGACTCGATCGGCATCAGCGGAGAGCGCTCCGAAGGCCTGCCGCAATTGCAGATGGGACCGTATGCGGCTCTCAAGGAAGTCACCGGCAATGCAAAGATTCAATTTGCCGTGGACGACGACATGACGGGAACGTTGGTCCCGGCCAGCGCGCTGAGCCACGACGGCCAGCCGGGGCTGGAACGGACAGGCCTGGGAGCGGCGCAAGTTGACCCTGCAATCAACTTTACGGGCGCTCATGCGCTGGACGCGAATTCGAGCGTTACCTGGAAGGGCATACTGACTGCGCCTCATGCGGGAAGTTACTGGCTTTACTTGCAGGCAATGGGCGCGAACGTGAATCTTTCCATCGACGGCAAACGCGTTGCGGGCACAGGGGCGCGGCAGGGCGGCGTGCACGGCGATATTCTGCAAGCCAACCAGGACAATGTGGTGCCGACTCTCGACCATCTGGACAATGTGCGCCGTGCAGTCGAGCTAGCCGCCGGACCTCACAAGATCGAAATCCAGACCAGCCCGGACAGCTCGAATGCGCCGGTGCAGTTGCGGCTGAACTGGTACGCGCCGGAGCAGCGCGCGGCCGACCACGCAGCCGCTATCGCTGCGGCAAAGAATGCCAAGGTTGCGGTCGTCTTTGTGTGGACGCGCCTGAATCCGGTCTTTGGACTGCCGGGCGATCAGGACAAGCTGGTGGAAGAGGTTGCGGCGGTCAATCCCAACACCATCGTCGTCCTCAATACCAGCCAGCCCGTGGCTCTGCCCTGGCTTGGCAAGGTAAAGGCGGTGCTGGAGATGTGGTGGCCGGGCGATGAGGGCGGCTGGGCGACGGCCAATCTGCTGGCGGGCAAAAGCAGTCCCGCTGGCCGTTTGCCGGTAACCTGGGCCAAGCGGCTGGAGGATTACGCAGCGACTGACCCTAAGCATCCTGAGCGCTCCAGGAAGGGCTTGGACGGCAAGACGACCTTCAGCGAAGGCGTGAATGTGGGTTATCGCTGGTTCGACAAGGAGAAGATCGAGCCTTTGTTCCCTTTCGGATATGGGCTCAGCTATACCAGCTTTGACTACTCCGGTTTGAAGATTGAAAAGGCTGGTGACGGCGGGCTCAATGTCACGGTGACGATCAAGAACACCGGCGGCGTGGAGTCGGACGAGGTGCCGCAGGTTTATCTGAGCGCGCCGGGCCAGATTCCCGCCGGCGTGCAGTTTCCGGTGCGAGCGCTGGTGGGCTTTGACCGTGTGCATCTGACGGCTGGGGAAGCGAAGACCGTTACGCTGCATGTGGCGGCCCGGCAGTTGCAGTACTGGTCAACCAAGGAAGGCAAGTGGGTTGCGGCCAGCGGCCAGCGGACGGTGAGCGTGGGGGCTTCATCGCGGGATCTGCGGGTGGAGCAGGAGATCGACTGAGGCTATTCAATCCAGAGCGGGCAGGCCGCGCTCCTTTCCGCTCTCGATCCCGCCGCGATTCGCTACCATAGAACCATGCCGCAACTTCCTCCAGGCCAGACGCTGCTGATCGACGCCGACGATACGCTGTGGGAGAACAATGTCTACTTCGAGCGCGCCATTGCCGCTTTCATCAGCTATCTGGATCACCGCGAGTACTCGCCCGTCCAGGTGCGCGCGGCGCTGAATGAGGTGGAGCGGGAGACGATCCTGACCCACGGCTACGGGCTGCCCAGCTTTACGCGCTCTCTGGTCACGTGCTTTGAAAGGCTCAGCCAGGCACCCATGACGGAAGAGAAGACGGAGCGCATTCTGGGCTTTGCGCGCTCCATTGCCGAGCAGGAGATTGAGCTGCTGCCTGGCGTGGCGGAGACGCTGGCTGAACTGGCCACGCGGCATCGGTTGATTCTGATGACCAAGGGCAACCACGCCGAGCAGGCCGACAAGGTGGGCCGCTCCGGGCTGGCCGGTTACTTCTCGGCGGTTGAGATTGCCGCGGAAAAAGATCCAGCGGCTTACCGCGAAGTCCTAGCGCGTCATGGGCTTGCGTCGCGGACAAGCTGGATGATCGGCAACAGTCCCAAGAGCGACATCAATCCCGCTCTGGCCGCTGGCCTCAACGCCGTCTTCCTTTTTCACAAAGACACCTGGGTGCTGGAACACGCCACGCTCGACCCCGCGCCGCGGGGCCAGCAGTTGATCGAGTTGGATGCCTTTGCCAAGCTGGCCGGGATCTTCTAGCGGGAGCCGGCGCACCTCATGCCGCTCACTTGCCATGCGGTAAGCTGAAGAGGGAGGGCTGAGGCTTGCAGAAGTACCTGCTCATCGCCGCTGGGGGCGCGCTTGGCTCCATCGCCCGCTACTGGGTCGGCTCCACGATTGCCGGGCGGATGGGAACGCGCTTTCCCTTCGGCACCTTCGTCATCAATATCACGGCCTGCATCATCATTGGCTTCTCGCTGACCTATCTGGGCCGGCGGGCGGGGTTGAGCCCGGCGTGGCGCTTCTTCATCCCGGTCGGCTTCATTGGCGCATACAGCACCTTCTCGACGTATGAATGGGAGACGCTCTCGACCTTGCGCTCGGGGGCATTCGCCATCGCCTCGCTCTACGCGATTGGCAGTCTGATTCTGGGTCTTGCCGCCACTTGGTGCGGCGCGGTTCTGGCCGAGGCGATCTCATGAGTGAGCAGTGAATCCCACCCTGGCCGTAAAAACTTGTGCGCGGCGATGGCGGGTCACCCAGCACGGAATCGGTAATTTGCGATAGAATCCTGCATTTGTTGAGGGAAACGAAATGTTGCAGCCCGGAAAAGCGGTCAAGGTCACGATTTATCTGAGCGACGGCGCCACGCATCATGGCGTCCCGCTCTACTCCAGCATTCTCGATTTTCTTTTCTATCGCGGCGTTGCCGGCGCAACGGTGACCAAAGGCATAGCCGGCTTTGGCGCGGATCACCACATGCACGCAGCGAATCTGGTCGAGATCTCCGACCGGCTGCCGATCAAGATCGAGTTCATTGAAAGCCGGGAAAAGGTCGATGCGATACTGGGCAAACTCGAAGAGTTGGCGGGCAGCGGGCTGATCGAGATGCAGGAGACGACGGTAGCCAAGCCGGCTCAAGCCTCGAAACCCAAAACCCAGCCGCCCGCCGCCGCTCATCTCAAGATTGAAGGCAAGGCGCAGATGATGCGCATCTTTGTGAATGAGGAAGACCGCTGGAAGGCCAAGCCGCTCTACGAAGCTTTAGTAGAAGCAATGCGCGCCAACGATATTGCGGGAGTTACGGTTTATCGCGGCATTCTCGGCTATGGTGCGCACCGCAGAGTTCACAAGGACCAGCCGCTCTTGCATCCGCACCATGCGTCGGTGATGCTTTCGGCCATCGACACGGCGGATAAGCTGCGCGCCTTTCTGCCCTTGGTCGACCAGATGGTCCAGGAAGGGCTGGTCGTCTTCTCCGACGTGGACATCATCAAATATGCCTATCGCGCGCTGGAAACCGACAAGCCGGCAGACAAGCCGCCTGCGGAGTAAGTGGAGCCAATGCGATGAAAGAACAATTCAATGCCCGCATGTTGCGCGTCCACTTCGGCGAGAACGACCGCTGGCAGGGCAAGCCCTTGCATGAGGCGATTCTGGCGCGGTGCCTGGAGCTGGGCATTGCCGAGGCGGTTGTCTTTCGCGGCATCGAGGGCTATGGATCGGCCAGCCGCATCCGCCACGCAAGCCATTGGCCGCGCGGCAAGGACGCTCCAATCCAGATGAGCATCATCGACACGGAGGAGCAGATCGCCAAGCTCATCCCATACCTGGATGCCATGGTCGAGGAGGGGCTAGTGGCGGCCTCGGCGGTTGAGGTGATTCGCTATTCCAACCCCGCTACTTCTCCGAAGTAAACGGCGAAGCTGGCAACCCTTCGCCATTGAACAGGTTGCACACTGGGCTATTGGCCCAGCCGTAGCGCGCGTAAACCGGCTCGGGCACCGCCGGGCTGGTGGCGACAACCGTTTCGCCCTCGATTTTGGCCACGGCGGGCTGAAACTTTCCGTCTTTGCCTGCAACCTCGAAGCCGGTCAAAGCATCGCCCTTCGCCTTCAGTCCCTTGGCGTGATCGAACCAGATGCGGATCGAATTCTGTTCGGCATTCGCCTGGCGGAAGAGCGGTCCGGAGTACTCGATCTGCTCACCATAGCTGACGGCGCGGGCAGCGCGGGCCAGCCTCATGCCCACGTCAACCTTGTCGGTCGGATGCACATTGTCCGGATTGCCGATGTCGACGGTTACGGCCATCGCTGTATTGCGCAGCTCCAGGCTCTTCAACTGGCCGTCGCGAACCAATGCCCAATCCTCGACGGAGGTGGACTTGAAGTTGGCAATCTGCACATAGAGAAAGGGAAAATCGCCCTCGCCCCATTGCCCGCGCCAGTCTTCGATGAGAGTGCGGAAGAGGCGGTGATAGAGGCTCGGCGAGCGCTCGACGATGCTGTTGCTTTCGCCCTGATACCAGATCACTCCGCGAATGGGAAGCTGCGTGAGGGGCGCGATCATGCCGTTCCAGAGCAGGCCGGGCGCCCACATGTCCAGCTCCGGGTGCCAGGGGAACTCCGGCGCGGGCTTGCCCTGCGCCTTGGCTTCTGCAATTTGTTTCTGGCGGTCAACGTCTTCAAGCAGCGCGTCGGACTCGCGGTCCGTCATGCGTCCCCGCGAAACAAAGACCGGCATCAGCGAGGCGTCCTCGCCCAGCGCCTCCAGCCGGGTCCACGATTCGACCATCGTTCCTCCCCAGGTGGAATCGATGATCCCGACGGGCACATTCTCCCGCTGCTCAATCTCGCGGGCAAAGTACCAGGCTACGGCAGAGAAATCCTTGGCCGACTCCGGCGATGAAGCAATCCATCCCTCGGTTCCAATGTCGCTCTGCGCGTACTCGGCGGCGTTATGCTTCACGGTCAGCAGGCGGATGCGCGGGTTGGAGGCCTGGGGCAGGTCCGCGGCAGCTGTGGCGGCCCTGCGCATCTCGAATTCCATATTCGATTGGCCGGAAGCCAGCCATACATCGCCAACCAGAATATCGTCCAGCGTGATGGTTTGCGCAGGCTGGGAGGGGCTGGAGTTTGAGGTGGGGGTCGCGACCAGAGTCAATTCAAATGGACCGCCGGCCTCGCCCGGCTTCAAATAAATGCTCCAATGGCCCAGTCTGCCGGCTTGGGCGACCCGGGTCTCGCCGCGAAAGGTTACGGCGACGGATTCTTCCGGCGCGGCCATTCCCCAAAGATGCACCGGCAGATTGCGCTGAAGTACCATATGGCTGGAAATAACTTTAGGCAGAGTCACTTGCGCGGATAAAGTTGCGCAGGGCAGCAAAACAAGCAGCAGCAGATTTCGCGGTTTCATCAACATCCTCAAGAAAATAGTGTATCGGGAAAGCCCACCATTGCAACCAGAAGCTGGAGCGTCAACAAACTGAAAGTACCCGAAGTGAAAATCTCTCAAAATTAATTTTATTTCTGTTTCATTTTGCACAGTAATTTGTTGCAACTATTTCACGGAATCTGTGTCAGAATCTTCAAAACGGACTCGCTGGCGCATTATGTGTTCGCGCCAGGCTCTCCATTCCGGCAGCTTATCCGCTGTAAGCAGGATAGTTGGATGTGGGAGAGATTGAAAGGAAGATTCAAATCCCGACCGGGAGGGGAGCGATGCTATCCATGCGAGCAATACGCGCAATTGCATTTTCTCTGATGTCCTTGGCGGGTTTGGCCTTTTTTCCCGCGCCGGGGCGTGCGCAGGCGGCGCTGCTGATGGAAGAGCCGTACGGTTTTTTTGGCTCCATCAATCCGACCGGACATAATGCCATTTATTTCCAGCGCATCTGCGCCGAGACGCCTACACTCTTGCGCCGCTGCCGAGACGGCGAATTGGGCGCTGTCGTCTCCCGGTATCAGGGAATCGACGGGGACGACTGGGTGGCGATGCCGCTGATTCCGTACCTTTATTCGGTGGAAAGCGTCACCGACGTTCCGGAGCGCGCCAGCAAAGACGCGGTTCACCGGCTGCGCGATCGCTATCATGAAGCTCATCTGCTGGTGCTGGGAGAGAAGCTGCCACCGGGCAACCTGCTGCGCGGCGGCTGGAGCCAACTGATCGGACTTTCTTACGAGCGGAGGATCTATGCCCTCCGTTTCGAGACCAGCGAAGCGCAAGACGATGCGCTGATCGATCGAATGAACGAGAGCCAAAACCATACGCACTTCAATCTTTTATTCAGCAACTGCTCGGATTTTGCGCGCGCCATTCTCAACTTCTATTACCCAGGAACCTTCAACCGCAGTATCTTTCCTGATGCGGGCATGACGACTCCCAAGCAATTGGCATTCAAGATGGAGCGTTACGCAAAGCTGCATCCAGAGATGAAACTGGAGATTCTTGAGATACCGCAGATTCCTGGTTTTCGCCGCCACAGCCGCTCGAATAAAAGCGTTGCCGAGTCGTTGAGCACCACCGGCTATGCGATCCCGATTGCGCTGATGAATCCCTATCTGGCTGGGGGATTGTTTGTGGATTACCTGCTGCGCGGACGCCATCGTCTCGTGCCCCAGCATCCGCAGCTTTTGTCTCCGGAGAATTTATTTGCATTGACAGCACCCGGAGGCGCCGCGCAAAATCCGATGAGCGCGGGTACGCAGGCCCCTCGCGCCGTTTCCGGCGGTTCCGCGCGGACCATGGCAACCGCTGAAAAAAACTCCGGCCTGACAGAAAACAAGGTCTCGCATGAGTGAATCTTCGCAGCAGAATTTCAAGAATCATGGACGGATTGATCCGCCGGTGCACTATGTGCTTTTCGCGGTACTGCTGGCCAATCTGGTCTTCGCGGTCTTTCATCTGATCCGCCACTGGAACCACGAGCCGATCGCTTCCTCGTGGCTTCTGGTGCTGTCGCTGGCGGTGTTCATTCCCGCATTCAGGCTGCGCACCTATCCTCTCAAGGTGCAGGACCGCGTGATCCGGCTGGAGGAGCGAATTCGCTTGCAGGCGCTGGCTCCCGCCGAGTGGCACGCGCAGATCTACCGGCTCTCAGAGGACCAATTGATTGGGTTGCGCTTTGCCGCCGACGACGAAGTGGTGGAGCTGGCCAAGCATGCTTTGGAGCACAATCTGAATCGCAAACAGATCAAGGAGCGCATCCAAAGCTGGCGCGCCGACAACTGGCGTATCTAAGCGCATGGCGATTGCAGAGGCGAATTCCCCTCATTATTGATCCGGCCCGTTAAGAGTGTTAAGGCATCCCACTCATTCCGCAAAGAACACGGAATGAGTGGGGCACGGGACGGTTTGCGCTGATTAAAGGTGCAGATAGAGATCCGCGCCATAGACCAGCCCCAGCGTCAGCAGGGCTATGAAGACTTCGCCGATGGCTCCCACGGCAAAGGGACGCCATCCCTGTTTGCCGAGTTCTCGCAGGCTGGTGCGCAGGCCCACGCCGGCAAAGGTGAGCAGAAAGGTCCAGCGGGAGAGATTGGCCAGACTGGCCAGTTGCGGCTTGGCGAAGAAGCCCAGCGTGGCCAGCAGCGAGATCAGCAAGAATCCCAGGACGAATTTAGGGAATTTCTGCCACAAAAAGGCGGCCTTGTTGCCGATCTTTTGAGCCTGTCCGCGCGACGACCAGTAGATGGCATAGCCAAGCACAATAAAACCGATCAGCGCATTGCGCGAGGTCTTGGCCAGGACTGCCACTTTACCGGCCGCATCGGAGTAGAGTGCGCCGGCTGCCGTGGCTTCCGCCGTGTTGTCCACCGCCAGGCCAGCCCACAAACCGTAGGCCTTATCGCTCAGATGCAGCGAGTGGCCGATCAGCGGGAAAGTAAACAGCGAAATCGCGCCCAGGGCGAGGATGGCTGCGATGGCGTAGGAGGCGTCTTCATCGTCGGCTTCAATCGCCGGTTTGGCGGCAATAATGGCTGAGACGCCGCAGATCGACGAACCGACGGCCAGCAGCGACGTAAGCTTGGGTTTGAGCTTGAAGGCGCGGCCCAGAAGGTGCATGAAAGTGAGCGAAAGCGTGATGGCGATGGCGACAAGCAGAAGCGAGATGCCGCCCAGGTGAAGCACATCGCCGAGCAGAAAGCGCGAGCCAAGCAGAACGATTCCCGCCTTCAGCCAGAACTCGTAAGTGGCGACGCCGGCTTGGAAGATGCGCGGAATTCCGACGGTGTTGGCGATGACCAAACCAAGGACGATGGCCCAAAGAACATATTCGATGTTGGGAAAGGTGATGTGGCGCGCTTTGGTGTAGGCGTTGATGGATTGCTCGATGAACTTGCCTGCATAACCTACGGCTGCCAGCAGCAGAAGGCCGGGCAAGAGCGCGGCCAGGCGGCGGAGAAGACTCTCAGGCCGGGCCGGAGTGACGGCGGTAGTGGTCATTGGATTCTCCTTCTTCTTGCGGTCGAGAACAGTCACCATTTGACGGGCGGTATCAGGTTGAGGCGGACAAGCAGAGCCAGGGCGAGAGCAAGCACGACGGCGTAGACATCGAGCGAAAAAGCCTTGCGGAAGGGCCGAGGGGAATTTGCCATATGCATCCTCCAATGTGTTCGATTTGCAATTCATTGAATATTTGGATCGCCGGGCGAGAGTTGAACCCGCGCAAGCCGCTTCATTGCCGGCGCTTTGAAAATCAATCTCTAGCCGCATCGGAGCCTGCCTTGAGCTAGCCGAAGAGGCTCGGCCATAGAACGGAAGCAGGCGGTTGCTTTCACCGCGGCTCTGCTGACTTGCCAAACCTTTGGCTACTTCTTTCCGTTGTCTTTGAAGTTCAGCGCAAAGTAGTAGTACGTGTACGAGTGGCTGGTCGATACATTCGTCAAAAACTGGCCGCCGCCGAAGTATCCAATGCCGCCGCCAAGGTTGAAGTGCTTATTGAGTTCATACCAGGAGTAGCCATCGATTTCCGCGCCCACATGGCGGCCATGTGCGGTCTTATTTGTCGCAATTGCGCTGCCTGAGGTGTTGTAGATCGAGTCCAGCGCGGAAGCGGCCCAAAAGTCGAGCCCCTGCGTCGTGAAGGTGAGTCGCCGGTGGGGCTCAATGGTGGTTCCCAGACGCACCGACTCAATGTTCTGCCCGCCGAACAGGTCGACGATTCCAAAGCGGTCGTGGGCTGTTGGATAGATTGTGTCGAAGGTAGTGTGATTGCTGTTCTGTTTCGGATTGCCGTTGCCTGAAGTGTAGTCGTACTGTGTAAAGACGCGCGGCTTGGCCGCCACATTGACAAACCGGTACGCCGCGCCTGCTTGTGTTGCCCAGGCATCGATGCTTTGCGGACCCACCGTGCCGCCTTCGTAGATCAGTTCGCCCCCGTAATCGAACGCCCCCTGGGCTTGCGCCTTGAAACGTAAACCAAGAACCTTCTCGTCTTCCCTGCCGGTGGTCTTGCTTGCGGCCGCTTCTACAACCTCTTTTGGCTGCACGCGCCACAGGAAGAACGGCTCAAGGTTCGAGCGCGGCACAATTAAATCATCGATGCGGCCGTAGGCTCCGTAGATGTTGTTGCCTTCCTGATGCGGGCTCACGCCATAGGCTTGCGGCACCACAGCCGAGGCGGCAAAGATTCCCAGGTGCTCGCGCTTCGCGTTCAGGTTCAGCACTGCCGCATCGTAGGAGCGAGCCTGGTTGCGCCACTCGGAATTGGCGAGGATGGTGTTGTTGTAATTGATGAGTTGCCGGCCCACGCGCAGACTGAACCAGTATTTCTCCGGGTCGCCAACCTCCGCATATGCCAGCTTTAGATCCCAGCGAACCGTGTTCGGCGGGCCGATTGGCGGGTTTTGGTAGCCCGCGCGTGCGTCTTGCACTTGCGCGGTAACCCGGAACCAACTGGGAGTGTGTAGATCCACCTGGAACCGGAAGCGATTCAACACGTATGAATCATCGGCATTTGCCTTGAGGTTTGAGTTGTCGTACGCCTCATACCGGAATCGCTCCTCGGCCCGCAAATCGATCCACTTGGGCAACTGCTGGTCAAGATCGGTGATCGGAGCAAAGTCGTGAAAGTCATAAGGCACTGGGTTGCCGGTAGTCCGCCAAGCCGGGCCGTTCAGAAAGCTCAACGGGTTCGAGGCCGGACCGGTGATGAATACGCCACCGAACCCGGACGTTCCGTGTTGCGTGGTAATGTCGTCCTGCGCGGCCAGAGGCGGAACGGCCACTGCGGCAAACAGAAAAAGCATGGCGATGGACACCTGCAACAGGCGCGGAGATACAGATGGGGAAACAGAAAGGGCTTTTAGCACTTTGACTCTCCTTGAGTTTTGGGGAATGCTTTGGATGGGTTGGTACGGTAGGCCCCGGCCAGCATGGAGCGACGAAGATTTATCGCCAGGTGGGAGGACAACAACATGAGCACAGTGCCGTTTCCGGCTTGTTCACTGTGTGAACTGCGGCGTTTGGACTACCGGCAAGGATGGGGAAGGACAAGAGCATTTTCTTCTCGAAGATTCAGCGGGGAAGCGCTTGGTTTTAATAAGACACAATCGCGAGCCGGCTAGCGGGCGCTAGCTCCGGCAACAACACGCGATTTGGCGCCGATAGATTTGCATTGCGAGGAAGAATACTTCTACTCCAAATTAATTTGAATTGAAAGTCCTGTCAACAGAGATCCGCCGGGATTGAAGAAATGGCGCCGGAATGCTGTTTGCGGGCACGGGAAGTTTCCTAGATGGTATCGGTATCAGCTATAATTCGCTCGCGAAGGGAATGAAACGATGCGATTGAAAACACTCCTGATTTTTGCTTTGGCGGCCGTTCTTGGCTGCCCGGTTTGGGCGCAGTCGGCTGCCGCGCCGGTCAACCCGAATGCGACGCCAGAAGCGCGGGCACTGCTGGCCTATTTGTACTCGATCTCCGGCAAGGCGACCATCGCCGGACAGCACAACTATCCCAACGCCGGCGCGCGCTGGACCGATATGGCTTACGATCTTACGGCCAAGTATCCCGGACTCTTCGGCGGCGACTTCGGCTTCTCCGGCGGCGATAGCAAGGATTCCGTGCTGGCTCGGCCGGCGATGATCGAAGAGGTTAAGCGGCAGTACAGGAACGGCGCGGTGATCGCGCTGACTTGGCATGAGGTGCGGCCCACCGACGACGAGCCGGTCACCTTCAAGGACAGCATTCAGGGCCATCTGACCAACGCCGAATGGAAGGAGTTGCTTACCCCTGGCACTCCGCTCAATTCGCGCTGGTGCGCGCAGGTCGATGTGGTTGCCGGCTATCTGGCGCAACTGCGCGACGCGCATATTCCCGTTCTCTACCGGCCTTATCACGAGATCAACGGCAACTGGTTCTGGTGGGACGGGCGGCCGGGCAAGGATGGTTCTGCCGCGCTCTATCGCCAGCTCTACGACCGCTTTGTCAACGTGCATCACCTGGATAACCTGGTGTGGGTGTGGAATGCGAATGCGCCGAATGGCAACAATGCCGGCCCCATCGAGGAATACTATCCTGGCGCGCAATACACAGACCTGCTCACCATGGATGTCTACGGCGATTTCAAGCAGGCCTATTACACGAACATTCTGGCACTGGCCGGGGACAAACCCATTGCGCTGGGCGAAGTCGGCGGGCTGCCCAGCCCGGAGGTTCTGCAAAAGCAGCCGCGCTGGACTTATTTCATGTGCTGGAGCGAGTATATTCAGGAGCACAACCCTCTCGATTTGGTCAACGCCGTCTACCATGATCCGCAGGTTCTTACCCGCGACGATCCTCGGCTGGCCGGGCCGCTGGCGGCGATTCGCAAAGGTACAGCCGATCGTCAAAGCGCTGCGCCTCAGGCTGCTCCGGCCGCGTCCCTGGCTCCGGTGCAATGAAATGCGACGTCCGGCTTTGGAGTTTTGCATGGTAGAAGGGTAGATTGAGAGATAGCTGAACCAGAGGCGCCATGCAAAACTCAGTCAAAGTCCTGATTGTCGAAGATGAACCCCACGCGCTGATGGGGTTGGGGGAACTCATCTACGGGTGGGGATACCAGACCGAGACGGCGCGCGACGGCGTCGAGGGTTGGGAGAAAGCGCTGGCCTGGGAGCCGGCCATCGTGATCACCGACCTCAAGATGCCGCGGCTGGACGGCATTGGCCTGCTGACCAAACTGACCGAGGAAGGCTCTGGCTTCAACAATCTGGCAGTCGTGGTGCTCACCGCGATGGGCTCCATTGAGTTGGCCGTGGACGCGATGAAGCTGGGCGCGTACGACTTTCTGCAGAAGCCGGTGGATGCCACCCGGCTGAAGACGATCCTGGCCAACGCCACGCGCCAGCGCGAGACGGCAATTGAACTCGAAGTCGCGCGCCGCCGTTTGCGCGAGACCGGCGTCCTGAGCTCGATGATCGGCAGCTCAAAGCAGATGCGCGAGGTCTTCGGACTGATCGAGCAAATTGCGCCCTCCAATGTTTCAGTGCTTATCACCGGCGAGAGCGGCACGGGCAAAGAACTGGTGGCGCGCACGCTGCACGATCTGAGCCCGCGCAAGACGCGGCCTTTTGTCGCCGTCAACTGCGCGGCGATTCCCGAAACGCTGATCGAGAGCGAGATCTTCGGCCACGAAAAGGGCGCATTTACCGGCGCTGCCGAGCGCCGTGCGGGCTGCTTTGAGCTGGCGCAGGGCGGCACGCTGCTGCTGGATGAGATCGGTGAGATGCCGGCCGGCACACAGGCCAAATTGCTCCGAGTCCTCGAAGAACGTAAGCTCCGCCGGCTGGGCGCGCGCACTGAGCAGGAGGTGGATGTGCGCGTGCTGGCCGCCACCAATCGAGACCCGGAACAGGCCGTCGCCACAGGAGGCTTGCGGGCCGATCTCTACTACCGGCTGAATGTCTTCAACATCCACATGCCGCCGCTGCGCGAGCATCTCTCCGATCTGCCGGCAATGGCCGAGGCAATGCTGGCGCAGATGAACCTGAAGCACGGCCGCCGCGTCTCCGGCATTGCGCCTTCAATGCTGGAGCGGCTCATGGCCTGCGATTGGCCGGGCAACGGCCGCGAGCTGCGCAATACCATCGAGCGGGCGGTCATTCTCTGCGCCGACGGAGCGCCCCTGGATGCCAGCCACTTGCCTGCGGGCTTTGGCAAGGGACAGGCAAAGGCCGCGCTAGCCCTCGATGTGAGCGCCGTCGAGTTGCGCGTCGGTACCACCGTGGAGGAGATGGAGCGCCAACTGATTCTGCGCACACTGGAATCCACCGCGCAGAACCGCACCCGCGCCGCCGAGATTCTGGGCATCAGCCTGAAGACGATGCACAACAAGCTCAAGGAGTACAACCAGGCCCGCAACGGGGTGGACGCCTGAGCCATGCGCCTGAAAACCAAACTCGTTTTGGCCATTACCCTGCTGGTTTTCTTCATTGCTGGGATGCTTTCATTGGTCTACGTAGGCCAATTGCTGCAAGCCGCCGTTCAGCAGAGTTACGACACCAACAAGATGGTCGCCAACCAGGTGACCTTTGCCTTGCAGAATGCCCTGGAGAGCGGGCTCAGGGACCGCAAGGTCGATCCCGGCAAGCCGGCTGAGGCGCGCAACCTGATCGCCTCCGCCGTGCGCGGCAACGCGGCGCTGCAAGCGGCCATCGACTCGGTTAATCGCTATTCGCTTACGGTCTATGACATCAACATTGCCGACGCGGACGATAACACGCTGCTCAGCACCAACCCCGAGAACGAAGACAAGCCATTGCCCGCGCGCCCCAACTATAGCCAGCTTTTGCGGGCCAACCCCTTCCAACTGATGCGCGAGGTCTACGGCCAGCCCAGAGTCTTCGATATTGTCTCGCCGCTCAAGAACAACGGCGAAGACTTTGCCAGCGTGCATGTGGGCGTGCGCACCACGTTTCTTCGCGCGGTCTACAAGCCCTGGTTCCAGCGGGCCCTCACGCTGATGGGTTTTGCGCTGGGAACCGCGCTGCTGGTGGCCTTTCTGCTGGGCAATCTGGCGCTGCAACCGCTGGAAGATATCAGCCGGCAACTGGATTACTGGACCGCTGCCGGCGGGACGGACGATTCGGAAAAAGCTCCAAGGCAGGATACGCCGGCGCGGGTGGCCAACAAGATTGAGATGATTGGCCAGCGCATGAGAAATGTGGAAGAGGTCTTCTCCGCATTGAAGGAGAATCTGGACCAGATTCTGGGCAATCTGCAGGACGGGATTCTGCTCTTCACCGCGGATCAGAGGGCGGTGCTGGTTTCAGAGGCGGCGCGGCGCTTCCTCAACGTCGAGCGGGGCAGCCTGCTGGGGCGGCAGGCCGAGCAGGTCTTCGACAGATCGACGGTGCTGGGAAGGATTTTGCTGGACGCATTTGACGCTGGCAAAGCGCTGGTGAAGGAAGAGGTTCTTACCGAGACTTGGCGGCGCATTGAAGCCTCCGTGGATTTTATTCACGACGATCAGTCGCGGCAGGGATTGGGTGCGCTGGTCACGCTGCATGACATCGAGTCGGTCGAGGAGATCGAGTCGGAGCTGGAACTCTCGCGGCGCATGGCGGCGATTGGCCGGTTGACCTCCGGCGTGGGCCACGAGGTCAAGAACCCCATCAACGCCATTGTGGTGCATCTGGAACTGCTGAAGAACAAGCTGGGCGAAGGCAGCGCTCCGGCCGTTCGTCATCTCGAGGTGATCGACGCGGAGATTCATCGCCTGGATCGCGTGGTTCAAACATTGGTGGACTTTTCGCGGCCGGTGGAGCTGCAGCTCAAAGAGCAGGATCTTGGCCCAGTGATCGGGGATGTTCTCGCGCTGGCCGCGGAGGAGTTTTCCACGCACAAAGTCAACTTGATCAGTCACTTGCCTCAAGTACCGGTGCTGGCCAACATTGACGCCGACCTAATGAAGCAGGCGGTGCTGAACGTGATTCAGAACGGCGCGCAATCGATGGCGGACGGCGGCAATCTCGAAGTCGTCCTGGAAACGGATGGGAAGACGGCCGTTCTCCGCGTTTCCGACGAGGGTTCTGGGATCTCCGATGAAATTCGAGCCAAAATCTTCGACCTCTATTTCACCACCAAAAGCGGAGGCAGTGGAATCGGGCTGGCGATGACCTACCGCATCCTGCAATT
>Ga0181520_10001576_pt1 | contig 45881 bp, 40 predicted proteins | sample PEATcosm2014_Bin_29_FD_132451 | JGI IMG/M metagenome (GOLD analysis project Ga0181520, IMG submission 132451) | Peatland microbial communities from MTU Mesocosm Facility, Houghton, MI, USA - PEATcosm2014_Bin02_30_metaG | ecosystem: Environmental > Terrestrial > Soil > Wetlands > Peat | place... | reverse complement strand
TCCACCAGGTGGCGTAGGTGGAGAACTTGTAGCCGCGGCGGTACTCGAACTTGTCGACGGCCTTCATGAGGCCGATGTTGCCCTCCTGAATGAGGTCGAGGAACTGGAGGCCGCGGTTGGTGTACTTTTTGGCGATGGAGACGACGAGGCGAAGGTTGGCCTCGATGAGCTCGCGCTTGGCGTGCTCGGCATCCATATCTCCCTGAATGATTTCACGCTGGGTGCGTTTGAGTTCGGCGAAGACGGCTCCGGCTTCGACCTCAATACGCTCCATATCGGCGTGGACGGTGCGAATCTGCTTGCGGATTTCCTTCTTCTGCTCCTCGTTCTTGGTGAACTCGCAGCGCTTTTCGAGATTGAGGACCTGGCGATCGAGAGCCTTCATGTTCTCGACGGTTTTATTGACGCGGTCGATGAGGCGCTTGCGCTCCTGGTTGGTGAAGCGCAGATTGCGGATGGAGCGGCTGACTTCGACCTGGGCGCGGCCAACTCCCCAGTGGAGCTTGCGATAGTCTTTGAGCTTTTTTCGGTCTTTGCCGGGAGCGCCAGCCTCGTTGAGTTTGACGGCAATGGCGAGGCCCCGCTTGTAGTGGCGGCCGAGGTCGTCGATTTTGCCGGAGATTTCTTTGAGGCGGCCCTGCATCACTTCATCGGTGATCTCTTCCTCGTCGAAGACCACGACTTCTTTGACGGAACGGACGCCGCGTTTGAGGTCGTCGCCGATGGAAAGGACTTCGTGAATGACGATGGCCGAACGAGAAAGAGCCTTGAGGACACGGATCTGTCCGCGCTCAATGCGCTTGGCGATTTCGACTTCGCCTTCGCGGGTGAGCAGGGGAACGGTGCCCATCTCGCGCAGGTACATGCGGACGGGGTCGTTGGTTTTTTCGAGGGCGCCGGGGGTTAGATCGAGCTCAACATCCTCGGACTCCTCGGCATCGGGATCGAACTTTTTCTCGGAGGGAAGTTTGGTGTCTTCCAGGACGTTGATGCCCTGGGTACCGATCATTCCGAGCAGGTCGTCGAGATCGTCGGGAGAGTTGATGTCATTGGGCAGGAGGTCATTCACCTCGTTGTAGGTGAGAAATCCCTTTTCCTTGCCGGTATCGATCAACTTCTGAATATCTTCGTATTTATCGTCGAGAGCCAAGAGCAATGTCCTTCACTGGCGCCGTAGGCAGCCGAAAAAATCATGGGGCGACAGGGGTGGCCGCCATATAGTCACAATTCAGCTCAACGGCCGCAAAGAGACCGAAAATAAGCCGAAACCCCTATATTTTAACACGCAGTGCACACGAAAGCCCGCTCCGCTACGGGCAAGTCGCCATTTTGGCGAGGAGGCATATAGCCTTTAGATGGCGGAGAGTGGTCCCGAGCTTCGGGAACATAGCCATTTTTGCAGATAAAGTGATGGAAAGCAAGGGGTAGAGCGGAACTGGACGCCCTGATCTCGTGACGGAAGCGAGACCAGGGCGAATCCTGAGGAGGAGCAGGGCTGGCGACGTCAGATACCGAAGGCCAACTTTGCCAATAGATAGGCGACCACGGTGGAGACTGTGACGCCGATGAAGCCGGGAATCATGAAGCTGTGATTCAGCAGGTACTTGCCCATGTGAGTGGTTCCGGTGCGATCCATGTTGATGGCTGCAAGATCGCTGGGATAGAAGCAGAAGAAAAAGTAAGCATAGCTGGCAGGCATGAGACCGAGCATCAGCTTGGCGGGTAGGCCGAGAGCAATGCCGAAGGGCATCATGACGGTGAGCGTGGCGGCCTGGCTTTTGACGAAGGCAGAGACGCAGAACATGGCAATGGCAAAGGTCCAGGGCGCGGCCTGCACCATGGCTTTCATGCTGCGGATGAGGAACGGCTGGTTGGCGGTGATGAAGGTATCACTCATCCAGGCGATGCCGAAGATGGAGACTACGGCCATCATGCCGGCGGCAAAGACGCTGGCCTTGGCAATGTCGTAGGCCTTGACGTTGGTGGCAAAGAGGATGAGAGCACCGAAGCCGAGCATGATCATCTGGACGACGGTGGTCATGGGAACGGCTTTGCCATCGGCCAGCGGCAAGATGTTGGGCAGATGGTATCCGGCGTTGACGAGAGTGTCTCGCAGGGCAAGGATTACGACGAAGATTACGCCAGAGAAGAAGATGGCGACGGAAGGCTTTGCGGTGCGTGGCAATTGCTTGTCCAAGGTGGTGACGGTGACGTCGAGCTGCTCACGGAAGACAGGGTCCTTCATGCGCTCCTGGAACTCAGGATCTTTGTCGAGATCTTTGCCACGATTCAGGCTCCAGAGGGCCGCGGCAAAGACGCCGACGAGTCCAGCAGGGAGAGTGATCTTGATGATGTCAAAGATGGTGACCGGAGTGTGCATGCGGACGGAGTAGGCAAGAAAGGTGGTGACGGCAGCGGCGACGGGACTGGCGGTGATTCCCATTTGAGCGGCAATGCTGGAAACGGCCATGGGACGCTCGGGACGGATGCGCGTCTTCCAGGCGACGTCGGCGATGACGGGAAAGAGAGCGTAGACGGCGTGGCCGGTGCCGACGCAGACGGTGAGGAAAAACGAACAGAAGGGCGCGAGGAGGGTGACGCGATTGGGATGCGCGCGCAGGAGACGCTCGGCAAGTTGGACGAGGTAATCGAGGCCTCCGGCGACCTGCATGGCCGAAGAGGCGGTGACAACGGCCAGGATGATCAGCATCACTACGATGGGCGGCTCGGCGGGAGGAACGCGGAAGACGAAGACGAGAACGGTGACGCCGAGGCCGCCGATGAGGCCGAGGGCGATGCCTCCGCGACGGATGCCGAGAAGTATGGCTGTGAGTACCAGGAAAAATTGTACGAAGAACATCAGCATGATAGCGTTTCCTTTCACTTCATGGGATCAAGGAATCGTATGAGCGGGGTTCCCGCGTGTTGAGCCGCAGGCAATGCGTCCCCAGAGCTGGCCAGTAAACGTCGGAAGCATGATATCCCGAGCTGCGGAAAAAGCTAGGGGTGCGTTCAGTTCGAACCATGAAAAACAACAAATATAGGGATGGAGGGTGGTGCTCATCCCACATTTGCGTCGAAAGGCACGACGCAAATATGGGCCACTTGGCCAATCGATATTTGGGAAGGAGGATCGTGCGCCTCCCACATTTGCATGGAAAACACAGGGCAGATGTGGGCCACTTGGGACTGATGGTTAGAGGAGGCCGGAGCGGTAGACGATCCACCAGCTCAGCCAGAGGGCCGCGAACATCTCAGCCACAGCCCAGCCAAAGGGCAGGAAGTAGCCCGGCAGGCCGAGGACGGTCCAGAGGATCCAGAAGAACTTGCGGTTTGAGGAGTCTGCCATCGGCTTCAATGATACGGGAATTGCGGCGGCAAAGCTGCTTGACTCGTCCGGCGCAAGCAATCTAGCGTGTAGGGACTCACCTGGAAATTCTGGCCGCGATCTGGGCGCGCACGATTGCAGGAACAAAAGGGGAAGACAGTTGCCTGAAGAGACTACGGCGGTAGCCCAATACGCGAGCGTGCGAAGTTCGAGATGGTTCTCGCGGCAGAGGCTGATTGTTTTGCTCTGGGTGGGCGCGGCGATCGGGCTGATTGGGATGGCTGGTACCGGCTCTGTGGGATGGGATTCGCAGGTTTATTGGGAGACGATTCAGAATGTAAGGCAGGGGCATGATCCTTACGCCGACGCGATTGCGGCAACGCAAGCACTGCGCGGCCAGCTCGGGGCGAAACCGCCGCTTGTGTATCTTTACTCTCCGCTGACTTTGACGTGGTTGCGGCTGCTGGCGGTTTTTCCGGGCTGGGTCCTGGGAGTTGTTTATACGGCTGCGGTGGGGGTGGGAGCGCTGGCGCAGCTATGGGCGGGATTCCAGATGGCGGAGAAAGATGAACAGCGATGGCTGGCGTTGGCGCTGCCGGCGGTTCTGTTCTTTCCGGGATTGATCACGGACGATGTGATTCTGAGCGGTAACGTGGCCTACATCCTTTATGGGTTGATTCTGGCCGCGGCGGTGCCGGGATGGAAGCGCGGCAGGTGGGGGTGGTATTACGCGGCTGTGCTGGCGGCTTCGATTTTCAAGCTGCCATGCCTATCGCTGCTGGCGTTTCCGGTGCTGGTGGAGCGGAGGCAATGGCTGGCGTCGGGAATTACGGCAGCGGGCGGTGTGCTGATTTTTGGGGCGCAGATGTGGATGTGGCCGCAGATGTTCCGCGAGTATCTGGCGACGCTAAGGCTAATGTTCGACTGGAAGCGCGAGTTTGGGTTCAGTCCGGCGGGTGTGTTGGGCAAGGCTTTGTTCAGCCATGCGCTGGCGCCTTCTCCGGCGACCACGATCCTCTACCTGGCGTATGCGAGCGTGCTGGGGATTGTCCTGCTGATTCTGGCGAAGCGGGTGGACGAATGGAGGCTGGGGCGGGAGATGTGGGTTCCGGTGGCGCTGGTGGGAACGCTACTGCTGAGCCCGCGCATCATGAAATACGATATGGCCGCTTTTACCGTTCCGATGCTGCTGATTGGATGGAGGGCGCTGAGGCGCGAGGCGGACGCACGGCGGGAAGATTCAGCAACGGTTGGTAGGTCAAAAGCAGAGTCAACTACCCCACTCAAGCCAACTACGGGCTTGAATGGGCCACCTATCGAGACGACTGCGGGCGCTGCGTCAATTGCGATTGGAGCTGCGTGTTTCGTGATCCCGAATGTGATTACCGTGACGGGGCCGAGCTGGGTTCCGGGGGAGCTGGCGGTGCTGCTGGCGGTGCTTGGAATGGGCATCTGGTCGGTGGAAAAGGCAGGGCGCGCCGGAACGATCGCAGCTCAGATGCGGCGCTTGCCGCTGAGGTGACGGACGCGGAGAGCGAAGACACGAGTTTTGTGCTGGGAGCTGGCGATGTATTCCCTGCCCTGCTGAAGGAACTCCGGCGAGTACTTTTCTACCAGCCAGCCGAGGGCCTGGGTTTTCTCTTCACCTTCCAGTTCGCGAACCTCACCGGAGGCGATGACGCTTTGGTAGCGCGTGCTGAACTGGGCGGGAAGCACCTCGGTTGCGCCGACGACGCAGAAGCTGGCGCGAGCGTTGGGCGTCAGGTTCTGAAGCTTGCGGCCCTCGGGAGCGGAGTGAAAGCAGATGTCGCCATCGCGAAAGACATAGCTGAGGGGAACGCCATAGGGTTCGCCGTCGGGGCCGACGGTGCTGAGCACGCCATACTCGCCGCTGGACAGGAGCTCCCGAGCTTCCTGCTCTGAACTCTGGCGGTCCTTGCGCCGTACTTCCCATGTTCGCTGCTCTTCCATGTAGCCAGATCATACACTGCTGACAACTTCGCCGCGCCCACCGTTGTCTAAAAACAAGTTGTCGGCCAAGGGGGGGAAACACAGCAATGGGCGGAGTGAAGGAGTTTAAGCGCAGACCTGAGCGGTCAATCGAACACCGAAAATTCTCCGAACCGGACGAGTTGCAGGAGTTTGAACTCAGGAAGGTAGAAACGGTTTCGCTGGGTGGGGAGACGTTCAGCCGTGTCACCTACGAGCCGGGATGGCGCTGGTCCACACACGTAAAACCAGTTGCAAACACACTGAGCTGCAAGGTGCGTCACCTGAGCCTGATCGTTTCCGGACGGCTGCACGTGCTGCTGGACACGGGCGATGAATATGAGTTTGGCCCCGGCGAAGTTGGCGAGATTCCGACGGGCCACGATGCGTGGGTGGTGGGCGACAAGGCGGTGGTTACGATTGATATCTCAGGCACGGAGTATTACGGGACGAAGAAGTGAAACTGAAAGTAACGAGGGCGGGTGCCGCTCGATTTGGGTGCGGCAACGCTTAGCGACAGGTGGAACGAACCAACAGAGCTTTGCAGCCGGTACGCGGCGACAAACGCTTGGCGACGGGTACGGCCAACGAATGGCCCTCCGGTCGCTGACGCTGGCCGCTCCGGCTGCGGCGCTCGGCGATGGAGGATGTTATGGCAGTTCGAGAATTTAAGCGCGAACCTGAACCACAAGTAGAACGTGGCAGTTTTGCCAAACCGGATGAAATCCGTCAGTTCAACCTTGGGAAAGTGGACGTAGTGTCACTGGGAGGAGTGACGTTTGGGCGCGCCATCTTTGAGCCGGGATGGCGTTGGTCCACCTGTGTGAAGCCGATCGCCGGAACAGCGAGTTGCATGGCACCACACTTGAATCTTCATATTTCCGGGCGGCTGCATGTTGCCATGGACGACGGCAGCGAATTTGAATTCGGCCCCGGAGAGATCAGTGAACTTCCCCCGGGACACGACGCCTGGGTGGTGGGCAATGATGCAGTAGTTGTGATCGACATCTCCGGCATGGAGAATTACGCGAAAAAGAAGTAGCGCGGGAGCTGCTGTAGGCGCTGACGGGTAGCGGCGACAGACGCCACTCCGGCTGCGGCGCTCGGCTGGCGCTGGTTACACGCTGGCAGCGTGGCGGAGAGCGCGGTCGACTTCCTGCTTTTCCTGGCCGAGGCGGGCCACGGCGACGTAGTCGTTCTCGCGCGCAGCCTCGGCGATCTGGCGGACGATTTCGTTCCGGCGATGCTCGAGCTGGCGGCGGCGGAGGGCTCCGATGGCTCCGTGAAGAAGCTCGGCGGTGAGAGGCTCGTGCTCCTGCATGAGGACGGACATGAAGAGGGCGCGATCGTCGTCGGCGAGGGGGAGGGTCATGAGGTCGGCACCATCGGCGAGAGCCTTGAGAACAGCGTCGATGAGGGCTTCGGCTCGCAGGCCCTGATGAAGGTGCTCGGAGCTTAGCGTGTAATACGCCTGCTCGGCGGGGTTGTAGACCTGCTCCTGACCATTCTCATCCTCGAAGGTGAAGGCGAGTTCGCTGCCGGAGGCGAGAGCTTGCAGAAGGATGCGCTCGGCTTCGGTGAGAGCTGACTCAGGGGCGGGCGCGACTTTGGTTGCGGTACGAGCTCCAGCGACGTGGCGAAGTTCCTGGCGGAGGACGGCGGAATCGATCTGCAACTTCTGCGAGACGTCGGCGGCGAGTTCGTCGCGCACGATGCGGCTGGGAACTCGCTGAATGTGAGGCAGGAGATAGTTGACGGCCTTGACCTTGCCTTCGGCGGTGCGGGGGAACTGCGCCTGGGCACGGTCGATGAGGTAGGCGAAGTATTTTTGCGCGGACTTGAGAGCTGCACCATAGGCTTCGGCTCCCTGGCGGCGGACGAAGAGATCGGGATCGAACCCTTGGTCGAGGGTGAGGATGCGGATCTCAAAGTCTTCGCTGACGAGCATGGCGAGAGAACGTTCGGCGGCGGCGGCTCCGGCGGTGTCTGGATCGAAATTGACGACAATCTTTTTGCTGAAGCGGGCGAGCAGGCGGGCTTGCGGCTCGGTGAAGGCAGTGCCGCTGGAGGCGATGACGTTGTGGTATCCGGCATTGAAGACGGAGATGCAATCCATTTGGCCTTCGACGAGGATGATGTAGTCGAGGCGGCGGATGGCTTCCTTGGCGAGATGGAGATTGAAGAGGACGTGAGACTTGCTGTAGATGGGCGTCTCGGGTGAGTTGAGGTACTTGGGACCGGATTTTTCGTCGGTGGCGAGAGTGCGTCCGGTGAAGGCGATTACCTTGCCACCTTCGTTGCAGATGGGAAAAACGATGCGATTGCGGAACTTGCTGTAGAGAGAGGCGGGCGCTGGCTTGGCGGGCTCACCGTCGCGCGGGGCGTTAGAACGAGAATCCTCTCGATCCTTCCAACTGAACAAGCCGCTTTCACGCAGGGCGTCTTCATCAGCGAGGGGCTTGAGTTTGTCGCGGAGAAGAAAGCCGGATTCGGGGGCGAAGCCGATGCGGAAGCGGGCGATGGCCTCGGGATTGAGTCCGCGGCCACGGAGATACTCACGGGCGGCGGCGCCTTCGGGACGGGCAAGCTGCTCCTGAAACCACTGGCAGGCGGCCTCGTGGAGATCGAGCAGAAGACCACGGGTGCGGGCCTCGCGGGCCTCCTGCGGTGAGCTGAATTGCGCCTTGGGAGCGGCGATGCCGAGCTTTTGGGCGACGGCGCGGACGGCCTCGGGAAAGGTAATGTTCTCGATCTTCTGGACGAAGGTGAAGACGTCTCCGGAGACTCCGCAGCCGAAGCAGTGGAAGAACTGGCGGCTGGCATGGACGGAGAACGAGGGCGTCTTTTCGCCGTGGAAGGGACAGAGTCCTGAGTAGTTCTGCGCCCCGGCTTTGCGCAGCTTGACGTATTCGCCGATGATGCGGACGATGTCGGCTTGCTGCTTGACGGTGTAGGCGAAGTCTCCGGGGTTGGCCACAGTACTAGTCTGCCCCATTGCGGGAACGGGCGGAGAGAATTCTAATCTGCGTTGTGGAAAACTTGTGATTATGGCCAATTTGGCCCTGAAAGAGGTGTGCAAAAGGGGTGCGAGATTGATGCATGTAAATCTGTGGCCGAGCCTTAGGAAATGAGCCAGCCGCGGGCGGAGGCATCGTCCACGAGGGTGAGGACCACGGACCAGAGCTCGGGAGCGCCGTGGCGAATGGGCTCCATGCGGGTGAGAACCTGGGCGCGGGTGACGCGATGAGTGCTCCAGGAACCGCCTCCAGTGCGGGAGTTGAGGAGAAGAGGTTGCAGGCGGTCGAGGGCGTTGGCGTAACGCGACTCGGGGGTGGTGGCGGCTTCGAACTCGTCCCAGAGAGCACGGAAGGCGGCGGATTGGTCGGCGGGCAGGATTCCGAAGATGCGGTCGGCGGCGCGGCACTCACGCTCTTCCTTGTCGGCGTAGGCGGCGGCGTCATAGGCGAAGGTGTCACCGGCGTCAATCTCTACGATGTCGTGAATGAGAAGCATGCGGATGACGCGGGCGAGGTCGATGGCGGCGGGCGCGTACTCGGCGAGGAGCGCTGCGGCAACAGCAAGGTGCCAGGAGTGCTCGGCATCGTTCTCCCGACGCCGCTCGGGGCCGGTGATGGGAGTTTGGCGGAGGATGGACTTGAGCTGGTCGATTTCGAGGATGAAGGCGAGCTGCTGGGAGAGACGAGACATGGGTGAGAACATTCTAAATGGCTCGACTTGGTTGAGAGAAGGGAGGCCACCGAGACAGTGGCATAAGCGTATTCTTGTGTCACTCCACTTTACTCCACTCATTGCATTCACTCCACTTTACTCCACCATCCAATCATCGCTTGACAAATCCCATCATCACAACTTAGCATTGAAAGCATTGAATTCCTAACTGCAGGAATTAGTGAGGAGTTCATGATAGGAGGGAACATGGCACTGAGTCCAGAAATCCTTCGCACTGAACTGGTAGAGGTGCGTAGGCGACTGAATGGGACAAAGCGGGAGTGGGATGAAATACAGGAAAGGCTACGCAAGCTTCAGCAACAGGAGCAAGCATTGACGGTGCTCCTCGACGGCCGAGAAGAAGCGACTCAAACGCAGATTGAAGACCTTCCCCTGCGAAAGGTGAGAGAAGATGCCCTGTTCGCCGAAGTTGAGGCGGGAACAAACAAGACTGAGGTCATCCGGCAGATCATTCGAGAGAGTGGCCCCAATGGAGCTTCGCCCACTGATATTTGGCAGGGAGTTCAGAAACGCAATATCCCCATGCACCGGAACTATGTGTATGCCGTACTTGCACGACTAGCTGAAAAGAATGAGGCCAAGGAAGCAAACGGCCGATACACGCTGACTCAGGTTCAATAACAAACCCGCCTGGCGGGGCGGGCTCAGTAACGAGTTTGCTGTTCACTTCAACTGAAAGGAGCAACCAATTTGACGTTTACAATCCGTCGGAAGAACGGTCATACGATCGTTCGCCTGCGCGTCTGGAATGTCTCGCTCACACTTGACTTTCCTTAACAGGGCGTAAGCCCTGACGCTTAGGAATGGGGGCCTTAGAGGAATCGCTGCGGGCGAGATACTCAGCCCCCTTCCGCCTTCCATTCTAGCGTCCAAGCTAAATCTGCACAAGATTAACTTTTCCGGAGTATTTCCCATCATTTAGCCGTTCCCTGTTGGTCAACAGCGAGCGCTCGTTGTCATATGTATACATGATCGAACAGGGTAAACACGCGAAAATAATGACTTGCAAAGCATGCAATCTCGAGTGCCGCAGGTTGCTTATTACAACTTCTGCCGCGTGTCAGAAGTTGCGAGTCACACCCGCGATGCAGGCCGGAATCACAGATCACGTTTGGACGATTGCAGAAGTTCCCGGGGGTGTGCTATTGATCGTTGGTATCAGCCAGGTGCCAGCCAGAGCATCTCAAAGCGTTTGGGACGCACTCAAATGTTAGGACAGGAGCGTACCCGATGACTGCCAATCGTTCACGCCATGAAGTAATCCAAGATAAATTGCAGCCCGGAGACTACCGCGTCGAAGCTATCGACAAAGACGGGGACGGCGAGGTCTTCATTGCCATCTTTGTTGGGCCGGACGCTCAAGCAAGAGCCGAGGAGTACGCAGAGTGGAAGAACTCCACCGCCAGCGAACTCCTCGAACGGGCAAGTTAATACTGAACCTCAACGTCTACTTGATCTACGCAGGTTTGTGGGCGGGAATGGTCGGGAGCAGTGTGCCAGGTTCCGATTTCAACGATCTGGACATTGGAAAGTTTGGCGATTTCGATGCATCTCCAATTTTCCTTTGAGCCGTCTGGCTGAATCGGTCGGCTGCGACTCTGACCACCATATTGATAGCAGAGCGTCTGCTGCTTTCCGTTTTTCAGTCCGACGACGTGCGGGCACATCTCTCGATGCAGACCGCCGTAGGTTGCATGGATGGCCTTCTTTTCTAAGATGGCCTGCCGAATGAGTGCGTAGGACATTGGCGCGCCTCTTTCTGTGTAGCGCAACCATCTTACGCCATAGGATTTTCATCCACGCAGAATTGGAACACGACCGAAAACCGGAGTCGAAGCGTCGCTGAGCAGCAGAGCTCCTTCGGTGAAATATACTTCCCTACACCTTTAGCTCCACTTCTGTTGCTCCGCCGCCGCCTTGGTTTTGGGGAGGTTCGGTGACGGCGATGACCTGAGGGTGGGATTTGAGGTATTCGCGGAGGGCGCGGCGCAGGATGCCCATGCCGGAGCCGTGGACGATGCGGATGTGGGAGAGACCGGCGAGGAAGGCGCGGTCAACAAACTTTTCGACTTCGGAGGTGGCTTCATCGACGTTGCGGCCGATGACGTTGAGTTCGGTGGGGGCCGAGGCATCATCGTCGCGGAGGCGGACGACGATGCCTTTGTTGCGGGCGGCGGCTACAGGGTTGTTGGCGGCCTGGCCGATGACGGCGGCGATGTCGTCGAGGGGGACGCGCATCTTCATGGGGCCGACCTGGACTTCGACGGCGGCGTCCTCAAGCTTGCGGACAACCCGGCCAGTGCGTCCGATGGATTTGAGCTGGACGGTGTCTCCGACGGAGACGCGGGCGACGAGGTGAGGTTGAGCGTTTTCGTCTCCCTGGTCGGCTCCGGTGGTGTGGGCGACGACGGCCTGGTTGAACTGCTCGCGGAACTCGCGACGGGCGCGGGCGATGCGGCGCTCGGCTTCCTTGCCGAGCTTTTGGGCGGCGGCGCGATCCTGCACAGCGGCGACGGCCTCGCGGGCGTGGTACTCGAAGTCGCGCATGAGGGAGTCAAGCTTCTTTTCGAGGTCGCGGATTTTGTCGCGCTGCTCTTTGAGTCCTTCGGCTTCGAGGCGGCTGCGTTCGCGGGCGACTTCCTGCTCGCGCTGGCGTAGGTGCAGGCGCTCGGACTCGATCTCGCGAAGGTCGGAGTGGAGCTGGGTGAGGAATCCGGCGATGTCCTGGGTTTGGGTGCTGAGACGGCGGCGAGCGTCGGCGATGATTTCCGGATTGAGTCCGATCTGCTGCGCGATGTTGATTCCGGCAGAGGCTCCGGGGACTCCGACGCGAAGTTCGAAGGTGGGCGCGAGAGTTTTTTCATCGAAGCCGACGGCGGCGTTGAGGACCGAGGGCGACGAGGTGGCGTAGATTTTGAGCGCGGTGTGGTGAGTGGAGATGATGGTGAGCGCGCGGGATTGGCGGAAGTGCTCGGCGATGGCGACGGCGAGAGCAGCTCCCTCTTCAGGATCGGTGGCGGAGCCGAGTTCGTCGAGGAGAACGAGGGAGTGCGCGGTGGCGGTGTGGGAGATGAAGTCGATGTTGGTGACGTGGGCGGAAAAGGTGGAGAGATTCTGCTCGATGGATTGCGAGTCGCCGATGTCGGCAAGGACGGCGTCGAAGATGGGAAGCTCGGCACGCTCGGCGGGAACTGGGATTCCGGCTTGGGCCATGAGGGCGAGCAAGCCCACGGTTTTGAGGCCGACGGTTTTGCCTCCAGTGTTGGGGCCGCTGATGATGAGCTGACGGTGGGCGGAATCCATTTCGAGGGTGAGGGGGACGACGGACTTGCCGCGTGAGCGCAGATTGCGCTCCATGACAGGATGGCGGGCAAGGCGGAGGATGATGGAGTCGGCGGAACCCACATCTGCTGACTGCGGCTGTTTCCCACATTCGCCAAAGGAAGGCGGGCCACCTAGAAGTTTGACGCGGGTGCAGGCGTACTGCTCGGCGAAGCGGGCCTTGGCAAATTGCAGTTCGAGCTCGCGAAGGACTTCGACGGCGGCGAGGATGGCTTCGGAGTGCTGGCCGAGGCGAGAGGTCATTTCGAGCAGGATGCGGTGGATCTCACGCTGCTCGTCTTCGAGGAGGCGGACGAGTTCGTTGTTTTGCTCGATGGTTTCGAGGGGCTCGACGAAAACGGTTTGGCCGCTGGAACTGGCTCCGTGGACAACACCCTGGACGCGGCGCTTTTGCTCGGTTTTGACGGGAATGACGAAGCGGTCGCCACGGATGGTGACTAGCTCGTCCTGCAGGGCATCGCCTTCAGAGAGGCGACGGAGATAGCCGCGAAGGGAGTTCTGGATGGAGCGGCGCTGCTTTTCAATTTCGCGGCGGATGGAAGCGAGTGCGGATGAGGCCAGGTCGTCGAGCGATCCGTCGGGCGAGAACTTGTTGGCGAAGTAACGCAGGAGAGGGGTGAAGTCCTCAATGGCAGAGCTGAGCTGCTCGACAGCGGGCCAAGACTCTTTCATGGCTTGCGGAGGATGGATGGCAGATTCGCGCCACTCGGCGGCACGGTCGACGACGAGCACGGCATCGCGGAGTTCGGCGGGATCGAGAGCGACTCCGGCGATGCGGGCGCGGAGAACAAGCTGGCTGGGATCGATGAGGGCGGAGAAATCGAAGCGTCCACCGGCGCGAAGGAAGGCACGCACCTCGTCGGTAAGCTGTTGCTGACGCTCGATCCAGTCAGCGTCGGTGGTGGGGGCAAGGGCGTCCACCGCTGCCTGGCCGAGTTCGCTTTGGCAACAGCCGCGCACAATCTGGCGCAGGCGGTCGAACTCAAGCACGGCGGCGCTGGTGTGGAGAAGCGGGGTGGGCATATGAGTTCAATTATCGCAGAGAGGATGACAAAGACCCAGATCTGCTAACCGCGACAGATGTGTGGCACCGGCGCCTGCAAGTTGCGTCAACTCAAGCGAGGTGGATGTCGTCGGAGGCGATGCGGCGCTCGTTTTCGGGGGCACGGGCGGGAGTGTCCTGAGGGGCGGCGGGGTCGGCAAAACCCTCGGGGATGAGGTCGTGGATGGAGTCGAGCCAGAGGATTTGGGAGTGGAAGAGCTCGCCAAAGGAGCGCGAGGCAATGGTCATGACATCGTCAAGCGAGGGGCGCAGGCCGGTTTCAAACTCGATGGAGGTGACGGGCTTGGTGAGACCGCAGGGGACGATGAGCTGGAAGAAATCGAGTGGGGTGGTGACGTTGAGAGCAAAGCCGTGCGAGGTGACTCCGCGAGAGATGTGGACGCCGATGGCGGCGATTTTGCGCTCGGTGTAAGTTGGCGGCTCCGCACATTCGGCTCGCCTCCCACATTCGCCAAAAGAGGGCGGATGTGGGCCACCCAGGTTCTCACTCGGGGGGATGTAGTCGCGTCCCATTACGCGAGGATTGAGGCGGGGAGGAACGGTGGGGTAGGTCCAGACACCGGTCATGCCAGAGATGCGCTGGGTTTCGATGGCGTACTGGGCGCAGATGCGCATGAGAACATCTTCGAGAAGACGGACGTAGGCGATGACTCCAAGCTTGGGCGCGAAGGAGCGCAGATCGAAGATGGGATAGGCGACGAGCTGTCCGGGGCCGTGGAAGGTAACATCGCCGCCACGATTGATCTCGTGGATGGTAACCCCTCGGGAGGTGAGCAGATCGCGGGAGGCGACGATGTTGCTCTCGTGCCCATTGCGTCCGAGGGTGATGACCGGTGGATGCTCGACGAAGAGCAGAACGTTGCCGATGCGATCCTGCTTGCGCAGCTCGATGAGAGTTTCCTGCAGACACAAAGCGGTTGAGTAATCGCAGTGGCCGAGATTGAGGACGGAGATCATGGCTATGACTAGGATACTGCGGACGGGGTGAAGTTTCAGGGTTACAAGTGACGGCAAGAGGCAACGGCCCCACCCTCCGCCCAAAATGCAGGGCGGAAGGGTAGGGCACCCGCAGGAAACCTAATTGGCGAGCACCAGGACGTTGATGCGGGAATCATAAGCTTTGGAGTGATAGACACGCTCGGTGGCCTTCTGAAAATCGGAGGGCTGGGCGTTGTAGATGTTGGGGACGAATTTCTGCGGGTTCAGATCGACGAGCGGGAACCAGGTGCTCTGTACCTGGATCATGATGCGATGGCCGCGGCGGAAAGTGTGGTTGACGTCAGGCATCTCATAGGCGACACGGGTGACACGGTTAGGCTCGAAGGCCTCGGGGTGGTCATATCCGTTACGGAAGCGGGCACGGAAGAGTTCGCCGCGAACGAGTTGCTCGTACTCTCCGAGGCGCACATCCTTGGGATTGGCGTCGTTGTCGGGAAAATTGCCGGGATAAACGTCGATGAGCTTGACGACGAAATCTGAATCGGTGCCGGAGGTGGAGACGAAGAGCTCGGGCTTGAGCGGACCGGCGAAGGTGACGTCTGCATCGAGCGGAGGGGTTTGGTAGACGAGCACGTCGGTGCGTCGGCCAGCCTGACGCTGATCGGCAGTCATGTAGTCGCGGCTCATGTTGGGATCGGTTTCGGCGATGTACGGTACAGGCTTGGCGGGATCGCTGATGTACTCGTCGAAATCGGATTGAGTTGCAGTGGCGAGCTGCGGGCGCTCGGCAGTCGGGTAACGCGCGCTATCGCGCGCTGCCGGCTGCGGGCGCTCGGTCGGGTAACGCGCGCTATCGCGCGCTGCCGGCTGCGGGCGCTCGGTCGGGTAACGCGCGCTATCGCGCGCTGCCGGCTGCGGGCGCTCGGTCGGGTAACGCGCGCTGTCGTGCGCTGCCGGCTGCGGACGCTCGGTGAAGCTGAGCTGGCCGTTGGCTTCGAGGTGAAGGACGGCGGCGGTGGCTTGGGGGGGCGGCCATGCGTCGTAACGCCTCCACTGGTTGGTTCCGGTTTCAAAGACGTAGGCGGCGGGAAGTTGCGGGTCAGGCGCGCCCTTGAGGTAGTGCTCGAAGAAGGGAAACTCGATTTTCTCGCGATAAAAGAGGCTCTGCTTGCCGCTGAACCAGACGTTGCCGAGATGGTCTCCGTCGGAGCGCGCCCAGCCACCGTGATACCACGGCCCCATGACGAGCTTTACGTCGCCATTTGGACTCTGCGCGCGGGCCGACTGGTAGGTGTGCAGGGCTCCCCAGAGATTCTCGGCATCGAACCAGCCTCCGACGGTGAGCATGGCGGGCTTGATGTTGCGCAGGAATTGCGGAGTGGAGCGAGCCTTCCAATAGGAATCGTAGTTGGGGTGCTGGGTGAGTTCATCCCACCAGGGAACTTTGTTGTGGTAGTAACGGGCATCGACATTCGAAAGCGGCTCAAGGTTGAGGAAGAAGCTGTATCCATCGGGAGAGTCTCGCGTGAGGTGGTCGGCCCACTGGGTGGTGGGTTGGGGTCGCGGCTGGCCGAAGATGTACATGAAGTTGAACATGTGCGGCAGAAAGAGCGCGCCGTTGTGATGGAAGTCGTCGCCGATGAACCAGTCGGCGATGGGCGCCTGCGGAGAGACAGCCTTGAGCGCGGGATGCGCGTCAATGGCAGCCATGGAGGAGTAGAAGCCAGGATAGGAGATGCCCCAGACGCCGACGCGTCCATTGTTGTTGGGAATGTTCTTGATGAGCCAGTCGATGCTGTCATAGGTGTCACTGGACTCGTCAACATCGCTGGAAGTTTTTTTGTCCGCGATGTAGGGACGCATGTTCTCGAAGGTGCCTTCGCTGAGGAACTTTCCGCGCACGTCCTGGTAGACAAAGATGTATTTGGAGCGGGCAAAGAGGTCGCTGGGACCTAGGGCGGGCCGGTACTGGTCAACGCCGTAGGGAGCAACTGTGTAGGGAGTGCGGTCGAAAAGGATGGGATAGGTGCGCTGCTGATTAGCGTCCTTAGGAACGTAGACGCTGGTGAAGAGGTTGACGCCATCGCGCATGGGAATGCGGTACTCGAACTTGGTGTAGCTGGCCTTGATCCAGGTGGCAAGTTCGTCTTGTTTTTCCACTGGCTGGGCCAGGGTGAGTACGGCATAGGTGCAGCAGAACAGCAGGAGCGCCAGATGATGCCATCTGGCGCGAGCACGATGAACGGTCAATTCGTCCTCCGGAAGTGTGAGTGCTGGGGGAGACTCAACATTAAAACACAGAGGGAAAGAAGGTGGAAATGCGGGAACGGCAATTCTCCGCTGGACGAGCTGCGCTGGGCGGGTACGCGGTAACGCCGCTCCGGCCACGGGCGCTGGGCGGGTACGCGGTAACGCCGCTCTGGCCGCGGGCGCTGGGCTCGTCCCCGTAACTCAGTTGAGTCCGCCTAGAAGATAAACTTGGCCGCGAGCTGCACCTGGCGCGGAGGCATGGCGTTGATGACTTGTCCGAAGCCGGCGCTGCCGGTGCTGCTGATGTTTCCGTTGACCGCCGCTGGACCGAAGAACTGGGCGTGGTTGAAGACATTGAAGGCCTCAATGCGGAGCTGCAGCAGTCTGCCTTCGGGCAGCGAGACTTCCTTCTGCAACGACATGTCGAAGTTCTCCTGGCCCGGTCCGTAGAAGAAGCGGCGGCGAGCGTTTCCTAACTGGCCGAGGTACGGGGTGACATTCGTGGGAAACAACGCGGTGTTGAACGCGGAGTGGCCGTTGCGTGGGTCGGTATTGATGTGAAGATTGCCGGGGATGAAGTATGGCGTGTCGACTCCATTGTTGTTAATGCCGTTGGGCATGGAGCCGAGGAGCGAGCTGTCCGTATTGTTGTAGAGCGTAACCGGCAATCCGGTGGAAAAACGGGTGATGCCGGAGATGGACCATGCGGAGGTCCAGCGATTCTGCTTGCCGGTCAACTGTTCGAAGGGCAGGACGTAACGATAGCTGGCGACAAAGTTATGGCGGAGATCGAAGGCGGAGATTGCCTTGCTGAACGCGGCTCCCATGGGATAGACGGGCTCAGAAAGACTGGAGGAGTCATCGAGCGACTTGCCATAGGTATAGGCGGCCATGAGCTCGAGCGACTTGGTATTGTGGCGCACCGAGGCTTCGAAAGAGTTGTAGTTGGAGGACGCGATGGTCTTTTGATAGGTGATGCCGTCGAAGGCTGGAGCGCCGTTAAACAATGTGTTGAAGGGTGCGCGGACTTGCAGGGTGCTTCCGTTAGCCCGGGTAAAGATTCCACCTTCTTTGAATGGACCGCAGGTTGGAGTGCCGGGGGCAACCTGGCTGGGCTGGCTGACACTGAGACAGAGCGCGGCGTTACCGGGATCAGCCGAGGTGAGCACCAGAAGGTGATGCGCCTGTGAGCCTACATAGCTGAGTTTGAGAATGGTGTTGCGAACCAGCTCGCGCTCCACGGAGAAGTTGTAACTCTCGGTGTAAGGCGAGGTGTTGCGATAGTAAAACGCCGGGTCGCCGGTGAGAGGCGTGTAGTTGGACCAGTTGACGGTCTTGTTAGGATGAGCGGCCGAGGCTCCGAAGGCAGGGACGGGCGAAGGAAACGGCTGGCCGTTGCTGAGGCCGGTGGTTGCTGAGACAAATGGCTCGCTGAAAAGAGGCTGTCCGATGGTGCTGTTGTAGTCGTAGCCGTAGGGCGCGTTGGCGCTCATGATGCCTGCGGAAAGGCCCTCGAATGCCGAGTAGAAGATGCCGAAGCCCGCGTGAATGCTGCTCTTGCCGGAAGGAAGAAGCGTGTGGAGAGGTCCATCGGCGAAGTCCGGCGAGTAGGTGACGCCGAGGCGAGGTGAAAAGTTATCCCACTTGGTGGGAGCCAGGGTGCGGGGGATTCCGGGATCTCCGGGAAAGACAATGCCGGTGGGAGCACCTGGATAGACGCGCGACTGCTCTCCGAGAACGAAGGTCTGAAGCTGGTTGTACTTCTCGCGCCAGGGCGGAAGAACGTCCCACCGGACGCCGTAGTTGAGCACGAGGTTGGGACGAAGCCGCCAGCTATCCTGCGCAAAGGCACCGATGTACTTGTTGCGAATGTAAAACGAACTGGCATCACCTTGCTCATAGGTGCTGGCTACACCGAGCAGGAAGTCGGCGAAGTCGGAGCCGGTTTCTGTGCCCTGAAAGACGAACGAACCGTTGTTGATGGAGTTGGAAGAGATGTTGACCTGATCGAGGTGGAAGCTGCCGCCAATCTTGAGCGTGTGGCGTCCGATGACGCGGGAGAGATTGTCACTCCACTGGAAGGTATTGTTGACCTGCCGCTCTCCGGTGACATCGACACCGATGGTGTAGTTGTTGAAGGCAACGTTCTCGATGCCTTCAATGGCTGGGTCAAGAGGAACAATGCCGAGCGTGCCAGCGCCGGTGACAAAACCCTGCGAGGCTAGCGATGGTCCGACGCCTCCGGCCGGTTTGCCGATGATGTTGAAGTCGCGCATATAGCTGAAGTGCGCCTCATTCACCGTGTTGGTGCCGTAGGCTTTGGTTAATCCGATGCTGTAGAGCTGGGCGCGGCCGTTGGAGATGGCATTGAAGCCCGGAATATTGGCTCCGCCCTGCGCTGTGGGATAGGGATTGTTCAGGGTGTACTGGTCGATGAAGTAGTAGCCGGAAAGATTGCCCCAACGAGTGTTCTGATCGAGGCGAGCCGCGCCCTTGTTGTCACCCAGAGTTTCGTTTTGCGATGAGATGGAAAAAGCGTTGGGACCGGCGTTGGGCGAGGGGATGTATTGCAGCAGGTTCTTAGCCGGAGTGGACCAGATTGATTGGGGAATGACTCCGTTGGGAAAGACCTGGGAATACGGTTCGCCGACTGTGATCTGATTCGCGCTGCCGGTTAAGCCGAGCTTCGACGAAAGTTGCTGCGCCCAATACTCCGTGCTCACGGTTCCAGTGAGCTGGTTGGCCAAGTCGCTGAGGTTGCCGGAGCGGTCGGCGAGGCTTGGCACCGCGATGTTGCCGGTCTCCTGCCCCTGCTTCATGCTGGTTCCCTGGTAGTCGAGGAAGAAAAATGTGCGGTCTTTGCGGATGGGACCGCCGAGAGTTCCGCCATATTGATTGCGCTGGTAGGCGGCACGATCACTGGCGAAGTAGTTGCGCGCATCGAGCGCCGTGTTGCGCAGGAATTCGAAGGCGCTGCCATGGAGTTTGTTGCTGCCTGACTTGGTATTCACCAGCACCTGGCCGCCACTGAAGTTTCCGTACTCGGCATCGAAGTTGCTGGTGAGTACCTTGAAGTCCTGAATGGAGTCGAGATTGGGAACGACGGCGGTGCCGTTGTTGAAGTCCTCCTCGACATTTGAGCCATTGACGCTGAATCCGTTGCTGGTTTCGCGCTGTCCGCTGACGGAAAGATTGCCGGGATTGAGATCGCCCGAGGGCGGAACGGTGGTGGCGCCCGACATGACGACGGCGTTGGGCTGCTGCGAGCTCTGCGGAATGACGCCTGGCTGGATGGCCAGCAGATCGGTGAAGCTGCGGCCATTCAGAGGGACGGCGGTCATCTTCGCGGCAGAGATGGTCTCACCCAGTTGCGAGCTTGTAGTCTCAATGCCGGGCAGCTCGACGGTGACGGTGAGCGACTCGTCCTGGATGGCAAGCGGTAGCTGGACATCGAGCGCAACGGCAGCAGCGGGCGTGATCTGGACTCCGCGGCGTGTGACCGGCTGGAAGCCCGCCATGCTGAATTGCAGTTCGTAGCTCCCGGCGGGAAGCGCGAGTGAATACGCTCCCTGCGGCCCGGTCTTAGTCTCAAGCTGCGCGCCAGTGGCCTGATTGCGGACGTGCACGGTGACTCCGGGCACCACGGCTCCAGAGGGATCGGAGACGGTGCCACGAAGCGAGATGGAATCGGCGGGTGCGGCGAGAAGAAAAACCGTGCAGGTAAAGAAAAAGAACAGGATGACGGACTGAAAGAGCTTAGAAAGACGGAAGTAATTCACAACGGCAGACTCCGGCGTACGACTGTATGGAATTGAAAATGATATTCACTTCCATCAGTGTAACCCACTTCGTCCTGCTCTGGGTGTGACGTAAGTCACGCCGGGAGGTGAGGGGGCGAACAGGTATTGTATTGACGTTGAAATGAATGTCCTTTTGAATTTTGGTCACCGCTCCAGAACGAATGAAGGGCCGCTCGCGGGCGGCCCTTCGTACTGCACAGAGGTAAGTAAGGTTATGCCAGCAGTTTCGCGGCGTCCTTGGCAAAGTAGGTGAGGATGATGGAGGCACCGGCGCGCTGGATGCTGAGGAGGGTTTCCATCATGATGCGGTCGTGGTCGATCCAGCCATTCTGGGCGGCGGCCTTGATCATGGCGTACTCGCCGCTGACCTGGTAGGCACCAATGGGAACGTCGAAGCGCGCGCGGGCTTCGGCGATGATGTCGAGGTAGGCGAGGGCGGGCTTCATCAGAAGCATGTCCGCACCTTCCTCCAAGTCGAGTTCGATTTCGCGCATGGCTTCGCGGGGGTTGGCCGGGTCCATCTGGTAGCTGCGGCGGTCGCCAAAGGCGGGCGCGGATTCGGCGGCATCGCGGAAAGGCCCGTAGAAACCGCTGGCGAACTTGGCGGCGTAGCTCATGATGGGCATGTTCTCAAAGCCGTGAGCGTCGAGCGAGGTGCGCAGGGCTTCGATTCGGCCATCCATCATGTCCGAGGGGGCGATGATATCGACACCGGCCTTGGCTTGGGAGACGGCGGTTTTGGCAAGCAGATCGAGCGAAGGATCGTTGAGGATCTCGTACTCGGTCTCAGGGGTGGGGCCGTTCACCTTCTTCACGATGCCGCAGTGGCCGTGAGACATGTATTCGCAGAGGCAGACGTCTCCCATGATGAGCAGGTTGGGCACCGCGGCCTTGATGGCCCTGGCGGCGCGCTGCACGATGCCATCCTCGGCCCAGGCTCCAGTGGCCACATCGTCCTTCACCTCGGGTATACCGAAGAGAATGACGGCTGGAATGCCGAGCGAATAGACTTCGATGCACTCCTTGACCGCCTCATCGACCGAGAGGTTGCAGACGCCGGGCATGGAGACAACCGGCTTGCGGACGCCTTCGCCCGGACAGACGAAGAGAGGATAGACAAACCCGGTAGGTGTAAGCCGGGTCTCCCGTACGAAGGAGCGGAAGGCTTCCGAGCGGCGTAGACGGCGTGGACGATTGATGGGATAGGGCATGACTTGGAAAGTATAGTCCGGGAAAGGGATGGCTGGACAGTGATAAGGGTCACAGGGACCAAGTTGGAACTCCGGCGAAACAAGCGCGCGGTTTCGTGTCACAATTTCCGGTATGGACTCTCAACCTGACTCCGAAATCGTCTCATTGGCAGAGTTTGACTCAGAGCAGGAACTTATGGTGGTGCGGGCACTGCTTGAATCAGAGGGTATTGAATGCTTCACTCTGAGCCCGCTCTACGCAGCGAGCATTTCGAAGCGCGTGGTGGAGCGGGTTCTGACCTTGTTTGTTCATAAGGGCGACGTAGCTGCTGCGCATGCAATTCTGGACGCTCCGATTGAAGACCAGCCTGACGCGCCCGATGAGGTCGATTCCTAGAGAGACACGCCACATCGCAGCGGTTTGATCATGTTCCGAGAGGGATTTCGTGTCACAATTTCCGGTATGGATCGCGATACAAATCCGGATTCCGAGCTGGTGGTGGTCGCTCAGTTCTTGATGGAGCAGGAGTTTTTGTTTGCACGGGGACGGCTGGAGTCGGCGGGTATTGAATGCTTTTGCTCGAACGAATACCTCAGCCGGATCAGTAGCGGCATCTATAACGGAATCACCGGAGGGATCGCACTGAAGGTGCGGCGGGAAGATCTGGACGACGCGCGTGCGATCTTGAACGATCCTGGTAAGCCCTATCTGGTGCGCTGAAAGGTTACACTCTCCGCATGGCCAATGAACGTCGATTTAATCCCAAAGGTTTGGAAAGACTGGAAGCGCCTGGGCGCCAACAGCAGTATCCGGTGGATGCGGTGCTGGATGCCGCCGGAGCCTGCTCTATGCTGAACGTGGCCGATATTGGCGCGGGGAGCGGCTACTTTACACTGCCGATTGCGCGGAGGGTGACTCCAGGAAAGGTGTATGCGGTCGACGCTTCGGCAGAGATGCTGGAGGTAATTCGTGGCAAGCTGACCGCCGCTGGCACACCAGAAAACGTGGAGTTGGTGGTGGGCGAAGATTCGGCGACGGGCTTACCGGAAGCCTCCTGCGACCTGATCTTTCTTTCCGCCGTGTGGCATGAGATTGATGACCACGCTGCCGCTTTGCGCGAGTTTTCGCGGATCGGGGCGCCAAACGCTAAGCTGGCCATCGTGGATTGGAGACCGGATGCAATGCGTCCGCCCGGGCCTCCGATAGAGCACCGGATTGCTCGTGCCGAAGTAGAGAGATGCTTGGAAGACGGCGGTTGGGGAGTGGTGAAAAGCGACTTGGTAAGCGCCTGGACCTACATCGTGGTTGGACAACGATAGGTTGACGCAAAGGCATTGCAATCGAGTCGTGCGTTTATAATTGTGCGTTGCGTTGTCGTGGGGATCGAAGCACAAACCATTGTGCGGAAGGAAGAGCATGCCGACTGACGTAGTTATGCCCCAGATGGGCGAATCCGTCTTTGAAGGCACCATCACCAAGTGGCTCAAGCAACCGGGAGACAAGGTTGCACGGGACGAACCACTGTTCGAGATTTCCACCGATAAGGTCGATGCCGAGATTCCGGCGCCTGCTTCAGGTGTGCTGAAGGAGATCAAGGCGGAGACCGGCAAAACGGTGCAGGTGAACTCCGTGGTCGCTGTAATCGATGAATCGGCAGCCACTGCGACAACGCCTCCTCCGAATGGAAGTTCGGCTTCCAAGGCGAGCGCGCCTGCAAGTGGCTCGACGGCTGCGGCCGATCAAGCTCCGCCCAGTGCACCACCTCCCGGCGGCCCGGCGGTGGATGTAGTGATGCCGCAGATGGGCGAGTCGATCTTCGAAGGAACAATCACCAAGTGGCTCAAGAACGTGGGCGACCAAGTTACGCGCGACGAGCCCTTGTTTGAGATCTCAACCGATAAGGTGGACGCCGAAATTCCCACACCGGTCTCCGGCGTGTTGCTGGCTATCCAGGCTGAGACCGGCAAGACGGTGCAGGTAAACAGCGTGGTTGCGGTGATTGGCTCGGCAGGCACGGCAACAAGCGTTGCGCCTGCAGCCCCTGCGGCTGCGGCCTCGGCAGAGACGCCCGCGGCAGGCACGGCCGTGCCACCTTCGCGCGAAGCGGAAGCCTTGCCTGGCGAAGAGGTGCGCAGCTCTCCACTGGTGCGTAAACTTGCCTCCGAACACAATGTTGACCTTCGCAGCGTCACAGGCAGCGGAGCCGGTGGCCGCGTTACCAAGGACGACATCCTCGCCTTTGTGGAGCGCGCCAAGGCCGCACCAATAGCACCGCCGCCTGCGCCCGAAGCCACTGCCGTGGCGCCTATTCCTGCAGCACCCGCTAAGTTTGCCGGCACTCCTGGCGTAGTCGAGCCCATGTCCGTGATGCGCAAGAAAATTGCCGAGCACATGATCGCCTCACGCCGCACCAGCGCGCACGTCCATACCGTCTTCGACATAGACATGACGCGCATCGTGCGGCTGCGCGAGAAGAACAAGAACCACTTCCAGCAATCCACCGGACTGAAGCTGACCTACACGCCGTTCTTCATTCGTGCCGTAGCGCAAGCTCTGCGCGGGTGGCCCATCCTGAACTCTTCGGTCGAGGGCGACAACATTCACTACAAGCGCGACATCAACATTGGCATCGCCGTGGCGTTGGACTGGGGATTGCTGGTTCCCGTAATCAAGCAGGCCGACGAGTTGAGCTTCGTCGGCCTGCAGCGGGCACTCAACGACCTGGGAGAGCGTGCGCGCACCAAGAGGCTGAAGCCGGACGAAGTCTCAGGCGGCACGTTTACCATCACCAATCCCGGAATCTTCGGCGCAAACTTCGGGCTGCCGATCATCAACCAGCCACAGGTCGCGATCCTCGACATTGGCGCCATCGTAAAGAAACCGGTGGTGCTCACCGACAAGGATGGCAACGACACCATCGCCATCCGCTCCATGATGACCACCGCAATCGGCTTCGACCACCGCGTGGTGGATGGCGCAGTCGCCGACCAATTCATGATGGTCGTCAAGTCGGTGTTGGAGGGTTGGGCCGAACCACTCTAAGGAAACGAAACTCTCAGGGCGGCGGGCTCCGGCTCGCCGTTCTGTTTGGCGTCCACAAAAAACGGCAGACCCGAAGTCCGCCGACAGCAATCAGTGGTTTCCCACTATTTCGCTTGCACCAGCCCCTTCACTTCCTGCAGCACCTCCCGGAGTTTCTCCGCATACTTCGGGTCGGTAGCCCAGTGCTTTGCAATCTCTGTGATGAACCCGGCTTCGTCTCCCAGCACCCGTCGCGCGCTCGCGTAGCACGCGCCATGCAAAAGAATCCTGTCGCGGGACTGGAAGCAGTCGAGCATCGAGGGGTACTTCGCAAACTCTGCCTGCACCACGACCGTCGCCCCGTGTTCGCACTCACCTGTCTTCATCTCAATTTGCTCTTGCGTGCGGTGCGCTTTAATCCCGAAGTAGTTGTTTGCTTCCAGTGAAAGTTTCGACAGACCCCAGTTGCTCTCCAACGCAGCTTGGGCCACGGTCACCATCGCCGGCATTCCGCTTGCTTTCGAACTCTGCGTTGCCGCCGCATGCGCTTGCTTTACAAATTCTTGTTTCGTCATCAGTGGTGTATTGCCCTCAGCGAATCCAGCGCGATGTGTATGACGGTCAGCAACACGGCTGCCGCCGCGCCAATTCCCGCGGTGCGTTGCAGCGCCGCTTCGTGCTTCTGAATTCTGCTCTCAAGTTCCTGAATTTTTCCTTCGTTTCCGTTGCCGACGATCCAGCGCATATGCGCTTTCAATTCGCCGAGATCTCTCAGCACCCGCTCTTCGAAATTCGTCATGTTTACACTTCCAGGTTCAGCACGCTCGAGTAGGGTGAGTATTGCGGTGGAGTGCTCGCATCGAACTGCCTGAGATAATACGTCTGCGTCACTCCGGTTTCGGGCAGCGTAAAGCTCTGGCTGGTGAAACGCCCCACCAGATTCCGCTCCGTGGTCATCCCCCATCCCCAGTCTCCTTCCACGCGCACTTCAATGCCGCCGCCCGGCACTGGAGCTGTGCCCGCATCCAGAGTCAGAGACGTTGCACTCCACGTGGTAATCCGTGCATCGGGCAGTCCCGCTGGACGCGCCGAGACATTGTCCTGCAGATTGCTGGATACCACCGTAAGCAACGCATTGTGCTTGCTTCGCACAAAGCGGATCGCAAACGGCTGCGCCGCGTCATTGGCCACTTGCACCTTAAATTGCGCGAATTCGTCGGAGAGGTTCTGAAAGTCGATCTCAACCTCGCGCACAATCACCGCGCAGCTCACCCCCCACGAAGCTGCCGTGATATTCCATTGCTCGCCCGGTTGCACGTCGCTCGCAGACTGCGGAAGCGCACCAACCCAGCTCTGGTACTCACCCTTGTATCCCGCCTGGGTCAGGTCGTCGAGCAGAGCCCGTGCGGCCTGCTCGCAGTCCAGTGATGTGCGTGGCGGCGGCCAGGTGACATGTGCCACCATTGAGCGCGTTCCGTTGTCTTCATTGTTGGCCAGCAACAGCGCGCTTTGCGGATCCACCACCCTGCCGCAAGCCGGCGCCTCGGTCCGGTAAAAGATTTCCAACTGCTCATTCTGTACCGGCTCGCTGGCTGCGGTGAAGAACAACTCACTCGCCGTCAGATAGCACTCCGCACCTGCCGACACATCTCCAATCACTCGTGTGCGCCACGGCTTTCCTGGCGCGGCCGATTGCACCCACACTGCGCCGTAGTTGGACGCGCAGGCATGGCCCAGGGTGCAGCTCAGGTTCAGTCCCCAAAGAGGCTCGTAATCCGCATATGCCGGCACGTCCTGCAGAGTCCCGTCGTAGATCACAATCTGCGGGCTGCTCAACGTCGAAGCATCCGCCGGATTAATCTGCCGCATGGTCAGCACCACGTGTGTAGTGCCAGACCACACCTGCGAGCTTCGCGCGTTCGCTCCGTTGCAAACACTGCTTGAGTACACTTGTCCGGCGCGAATCGGCTCCGGATGAAACACCAGCGTCCGGAACTCATAAAGCATGTTCGACTGAAGCTGACCCACCGAAGCATTCATCACTCCGTTGATCACCGGGCAAATGTTTCCTCCGGTCATCATCACGCCCGCGATACAGCAGTTCACCGCGAATCCGTCGCTGAAGAGACCGCCCACGATCCCGTCGCCGCCTGCGTAGCTGATGCCGGTCTGCTCCAGAATATTCAACCCGCCAACTTCCAGCCGATCGCGAAACCGCAGTGCCACCGCCCCCGCGCACGTCACTCCGCCCTGCGTAAACGCAAGCAACGCTGGAACATCGCTCACCCACTTGTCCGGATCAAGCAACGCGCCACAGAAATCGTCCTCCACCAGAACCGTGGTCTTTGCTTTGAATGCCGTCTCCGACAAGTAAAAGTACTTCTCGCTTCCTGTAGCGGTAATGCAATCGCGCCAATACATGGCCGGCTCGTTCTCGCCAATCACGGTAATGTCGTTGGCCGCCGGTCCGCTCATGACGATCTTCAGTGCATCCGGCGCGAATCCCGGATCGCCATCCGTAAGTGTCCGCGCCACCGCTCCCACCGGCGCCATCGTCAGTCCCAGGTTGGCCGCCGTAAGCACCGCGCGCGAGCCCTCGGCAACCGGTACGGCTGCGGTGCTCCACAGCTCGCCCGTCTCCACCGTTATGCTTCCGCCGCCAGCCACACTCTGCACACCCGCCGCATTGAACGCCACGTTGGCCTCTGCCGCCAGCGCCGCAATCGCTTGCCCCGCCGTGCACCCGCCCATCGCCGCGTGTTCGCTCAGTGCGCGGCGATCCAGCGCGGAGATCTCTCCCTTCGCACTCAGCACCACTCGGAAGACTGTCACGCCCGCTGACATGCCTGCGTAACTCTGTTGCGGCGCATCCACCAGGTATCCGCTGAACCACAACCCGCCCGTGTCGCGGTAGAGCCGCAGCTTGCTGCCTGCCGTAGCGGCTACGCCCGTTCCCCGGCAGACCAGCCACGCCGTGCAAATTGGCGGCTCGTTGAGCTTCCGCACAATCTTCGGCGGTGCCTCGCTATCAAGCAGCGCGGAGTAATCGGTCTCACCCAAACCATTCAAGTTGTCGATCGTCAGTTTCATCTCGCCTCCGAGCGCCAGCAGCCTGAGCGGCAGCCTTTGCCGCGTACCCGGTTGCGAAGCTCGCCCTCGCCATCTGTTTTCCCCATCTGACGCTCCGCCATCAGTACGCTGGCGTTCCCGCCATCGGCACATAGGAGCGGTAGCAGACCACGCTCTCTCCGTCGTTTGCATCCGTCGCGGCCATGGCGGCAAACTCCGCGTGAAGAAGTGTCATGCTCACACCGCTCGCCACCGCCGCCACCGTCTCCTCTGCCGGTGCTGAAGCCTGCAGCCGCGGATAGTAGAAGTACACTCGTCCGCCGCTTGCTTCTTCCAACGCAAACACCGCCGACCACTCCTGAAAAAAGTTCGCGCCTTCGTGGTCCACGAAAGCCACAACCTTCTGCACCTGTGCGCCACTCGCCGGAGCACCTCCGAGCAGCGGAGCATTTAGCTGCAAGCCCGTCGCGGTAATTGCGGAGACGCATCCCACGTTGTAGCTCACCCGCCGCACCGCATCGCAGTCCGGTTGCACGCTCGTCTCCACCACACCACCGGAAATGCCCGTGCCCAGCTCCGTCATCCCGGCCATGTAGTTCACATCCACCACAATCAATTCGCCAACCGCATAGTTGCTCAGCACCGAAGGGTCCAGAAGAATCAGCGTCGCCGTCGAGCCTGCCAACGCCGGTTGCCCCGCCTTTGCAACGCCCCCCGATGCTCTCGCCTGCGTGCCTGCGCTTTCCAACACGTTCATGTGCTGGGAGCTGGCCGCCAGCGCCATTTGCAGCTTGCCCCACTCGCAAAAATCCACGCTCACCCGCGCATCGGTCAGCTTGCGATACTGCACCTGCGCCACTCCCGCCGCTCCGCTCCTCACCGTCCCCAGTGTGGACTTGGCCACGCGCTTGAAGTTGCGCACCAGGCCCAGCGGCACCCATGGCGACGGAGGGTTGTTCAAATCGAAACTCACCGACGGATCGAACACTGTACCCGTCTCCGTCGTACGATTCACGGGAGCAAAGTATGCGCGCACCTCGCCGAAGTACTCCTGCATTCCGGCCCGTTCCATCACCCCACCTCCGCGAAGAGAAACACCCTCACCGCCGCCGTCCGCATCAGTACTCCATTTGCATCCGTCGGAGCCGCCATCACCGGCCGGGTCCAGAAGATGTTGCTTCCCAGCCCGGCTGGCGGAGTCTTCGTGTAATCGCACTTCACCGCGTGCGTCGGCTCGCTGATGCGCAACAGTTCAGCGTCCATGGCAGTCACAACGCGCCCGCGGTCTGTCCCCAGCATGTCGCTCGTGCCCTCGCTGCCATAGCTCACCTTGCAGTCCACATACATCAGCGGCCCCTCCGGCACAACCTCGCCAGCACCCTCCCAGCTCAGCAGAAAGGTCCCTAGCACCGTGCCGGCCGGCAATGCGGTCTCGTTCTCCACCGTTAACACCGCCGCCCGCGACGCACCGTCCACGATCACTGTCCGCGCCGGGTTCACCACCGCAAGCCTCGTTGCCAGCGTCTTCAGAAACGTATCTTTTGCCGCCTGCATTTATTCCTCGATTTCCAGTTCATACAGCAGCTCTCGGCCGCCGAACCACTTCACGATCACCGATACAACGTGGTACTCAGTTCCGCCCACCCGCAGCATCGATCCTTCCAGCGTCTCCTTCGTCGCAGCTTCATCTGTATCAATCGCGCCAGCACTGCTCAACGCCTTTTGCAGAGTGCCTTGGGTCATTCGCGCCAGTAGCGTCTTCCCCGTCGCGTTCGCCTGCAGCAACACCGGCTCCATCTCCACCTCGTTCACCAGAGGTACAGTCAGCCCCAAGCCGGTCTGCCCGCTCGCCGTTGCGGGCTGCGGCAATAGCAGCCAGGCCGTGCCTGCACCCAGCGTTCGCAGCATCGCCTGTGCCGCTCGTTCCAGCCCCGCCGCCTCCTGACTCATGACGCCAACCTCTGCGCCACATACGGCGCCAGCAGCTTCTGCACATCGGCGTCCACCAGCGAATCTGCAAAGTACTGCAGATACATGGTGTCAATCTTTTGCTTGGACACATTCAGCGCCGGAGTTGCCAGTGCGTTCTTCACCAGCTTCGCGCACGCCTGTTTCACCCCATGCGGCACTTCGGCGTAACCGGCCGTATAGGTCAGCTCCAGGTCGCCCAGCGCCGGAGACAGCAGCCCCTCGCACACAATCACCTCGCCGCTCTCAGCATCCAGGTCCAGTGAACTGATCGGCACGCTGATCCACATATTCGGCGTCGCAAACACCTGCGCCACTTCTGCGGCAAGCTCCGTCGCTCCCGCCCAGTCGCCTCTCCCCGTATACCGTCCCCGCGCCAGCACAATCGGAGACGTAGCACCCACCGCGGCCGCCAGCGGCAAATAGGAAAGTCTCACCGTTCGCGACCTGCCCACTCGAAACCGTTCCATGTACTGTGCAATGCCAAATCCCTTCCTCCGGCAATGCGCATCAATCAAGTCTGACGCCGCAATCACCAGGCTGTCCGGAGTCGTCTCCTCCAGCCCAAACCACGTGTACTCATCTGCTGACAGGTATGCCATCTTGCATTCTTCTCCTACGCTTTCTTCTTCAGTGCAGCACCGAACTGACGGGTGCCCCACCTTCGCGCCGCGTTTTCCGCGGCGTTAAGGTGGGATACAACGCCCTATACCTCTGCACCAAGTGCCCCATTTCTGCCTTCCTTCGGCAGAAGTGGGGTAGTTGACTTTGGTCTTGACCCTGATTTTTCCGAGCACTCGTAGCCGGGTACGCGTCGTTTTTTGCCGCGTACCCAGCTACAGAACTCTGCGAAGCTAGTGTTCCAGTTAGCGGTTCACGTTCACCTGGGCGTGTGCATAACCTGCGCCCTTCACCACCACCGCGCCGAACTTCACAACCACCAGCTGGCGAGCCAGCGTACCGGTCATCCCAAGCTGGAAGACGCGAGGATTGGCATCGGTCAGCCAGTGATACTCGATCAGCTCTTCGGTCACGATGTAGGCCGGAAGCACCGCCGTGCCGCTGCCCGGAGTGCCCGTGTACGGCAGCGCCCATTCCGGAATCAGTGGCAGGTCGCCTGCCTGCGTCGAGAGTGTCTTCACCGTCAGCCCGCCTTCCACCTTCGTGGTCGACAGCACAACGTTGAACTCGGTCTTCATCTCCCGGTCAATCAGGTCCAGCAGCACCGGGTTCGCATAGATCGCCGTTGGACGAACCTCGTAGTTCGAGTTCGATACCATCGTCGCTATCTGCGACTTCAACCCGTCCACAATGCTCTCCGTCGTCGGAACCGTCGCGACATTGCCGCCGCCACTGATCTGTGACGCCGCGCCGAAATACTGGAACGTGGTCGGCGTGCTCAGCGAGGTGTCGTTGCCGTTCCACAGGGCAACATCGTGCGTGCGCATCACGCCAGTCACCGAATCCGCCAGATCCTTCGCCTGCAGGTACGCAAACTGTTCCTGCTGGTTGCCGACTTCAATGTCAAACAGGTTGTAGTTGATCTGCGAAACCAGCGCCTTCAGCGGCACCGAGCGCTCCACGCGGGTCGGCGAATTCAACGTCGCCACAATATTGCGCGGATCGACAAACCCATTTGCCGCCGTTGGAGCGGCAATCGCTGTCTCTTCAAAGAAGCGCGAAGGATGCCCCGTAGCTGGAACGTTCTTGATCCTCTGCCCAAAGGCGCCGCGGCGCTGGACAATGTCAAAGATTTCCGTCTGGTAACGCTCGACCTCAATGGCGCCCGGTCCCATAAAATCAGCAGCTGCGTGCAAATCCACAAATTGCGTATTCATTCTGTATTTTCCTTCTCTGCCGGAACCCACTTGCCCGGCTTTTCGTTATCCGTCGCACCTTCTGTGCCCCGGCATTTTCCAAAACTTCCCTACGCCAGCATTCCAGCCCGTGCCAGTTCGGCCTTCACCGCAATGCGCTGCTCAATCGTCAACGCTCCCAGGGCCTTGTTCAGCGTGCCAGTCTCAATCTGCACGCCGTCGTCCACCCCACTCTTCGCCAGCAGCCTGCTCACCATCGCTGGCAGGGTCTTGCGTCCCGACCGTTGCCGAAGCTCGCGATTTTCCCGTGACAGCTTCGTCACCTGTTCGGCCTGCGCGCTGGCCGCCACATCGGACTCGCCGCTCTTTTCCGCGGCTTGCTTTTCCACCACGGCAATAATGCGGTCGATCTTCTGGTTCAGCGATTCGTACTGCGCCTCCAATGTTCCAATCACCCGCTCTAGGGCCTGCGCCGCGCTGCTCAACCGCGCTGCACAGTCCTCAATCGGATTCTGCTGAGCTGGATCTTTCTCGTCTTTCATTTCCCCTCCAAAATAGAAAAGCCGGCCGAGCGCTTAGCTCGTACCGGCCAGTTGTCTTGTCCTCTCGCCCTCTACACCAACTCCATGCTCGTTCCCTGGTACGCCGCCTTGTCCCGCAGCAGCACCGCGGCTCCCGTGAACTTGAAATCCGTAGCCACCCATACCGGAGCCTCCGTATCCACCACGCGCACGTCGGCGATCTCATAGCTCATCCCCAGCTCGCCCCTACGCTTCGCCATCTCATCCACCACCTCTGGAAAATCGCGAGCAAACAGATACCCTCCCACGTCCAGCCTATGAGCCTGCCCCACCCCCGGCCTCAGATCGGCCGACGTAATGATCCCCACCTTCCGCTGCGCGTCGTGTCTGTCCAGCTCCGGTGCGTAGTCCACTGCCATCCCCAGCAGCGACGGCAATGCCCGCTCCGTCGCCTGTGCCGTCAGCAACACCTTGTGTCCTTTTGCTCCGCTCGGGGCCCGGTCCGACGGCGCATTCGCCACCGTAAGCACTCCGCGAAATCCACGCCGGTTCGGATGCCCATCCACCTCCGGCATTGCCAGTGCCATTGCTTCCAAGTGCATCCTCATTCCTCCTCCCCCGGGGCCCCCGGCAAGCCTACAGTTGGCTTGCTGGGACTGAGAGGCTGCCATCCCCGCGCCGCCCTTGCCTCATTCACCGTCAGCACCTTGCAGTTCAAAAGAATCTGGTCAATCTGCGCCTGCTCTAGCGGATCGGTGGCATCCAGATCCAGGAAGACGAACTCCAGGTCGTCCCAGCCCAGCCGTTTGGCAATCGCATCCCGCGTTATGTGCTCGGCCAGTAGCCGAGCCGTCGGCACAATCGCCGTGCGGAACGCCGATCCCGCCAGCTCCTGAGCCGTCGAATAGTTCACATCCGCCTCAATCCCCAGAAACAGCGGCGGCAAATCGAAGGCGCTGGCGATCACCCGGATCAGAAACTCCTGCCATTGCAACCGCAGATCCGCATCCGTCCCCACGCCAAACCTCAGCACCTCCGGCTTGTTCTCCGCCGTCAGAATCGGAACCCGTCCCGTCCCTTCGATCTCGTCCTGCCACCAGCGAATCAGCCGTTCATGCTGTCCCGGATCCATCTCCTGCATCCACAGCGCATACTGCACCACTGAATTGCTCGCCAGCTTGGCGGCAAAGCGGTGTGCGCCCAAAAACTCGTGAATCGTCTCGAACGCCACCTCCAGCCGCCCCAGTCCAAACGGCGTGTAGCTGCGCGCGTTCAGCCTTATATAGGACAGCTCGTTGTCATTCAGTTCAATCCGACTCTCCGGACCCGCCAGCCCGGTCACCTGCACATAACGTGGCGAGTCGGGCTCGCCGTTCCAGTCCGCCCGCATCTGGATCGTCGCCCCGTCCACCGGATACAGCGCCAGCGGCTTCTGCTCGTCTCCCGTCAGCCGCAGCTCCATCGCGCCGAATCCGCCCACAATGATGTCTTCCAACACCTGCTCCACAAACGAGCGGAAGGAATCGTCCGGATTCGGTTGTTCCAGCGTCTCCGTCAGCACCTGGATGCGTCTCTGCATCGCCTCATCCAGCGCTCGTCCCCGCCGTGGCTGGATGCGCCAGTTCATCCCTGCCACCCGGTCTTTGACCGTGTTGATCGCCTTGCGCGCGATCGGTGTCTCGGCAAAGCGGCGCAACGCCTCCGGTGTCCTCTTCGGCAGCAGCTCTGCCCTTATTCCAGAAGCTCCATACGTCTGCAGAATCGACGGCAGCGGGACGCTCCTGCGCCGAAGCGCCGGACCGTCTTTACTGCCCAGCATCCGCCGCCCCGCCTGCCGAACCGGCTCCCAGATCTTCTCCGCTATCTTCATTCGCTCCCCCACGCCAAATAAAAAAGGACGCCGAAGCGTCCTCTCAAAATCCTCTAGTCTTACCCAGCTCTTTTGCCTCTTACTGCAACCCCATCTTCTGCCTTACGCCGGGTGCCCCACCTTCGCGCCGCGCCTTTGCGGCGATAAGGTGGGAAGTAACCATTCTCACCTCACGGCCTTTGTTGCTTCCGCCCCGCCCTTTTACTGCAATCCCATCTTCTGCCTTACGCTCTGCGCAATCCTCGGCAGCTCCGCCGTCGTTGCCACCATGATCCGGCTCGCCGCCAGCGTCTCCAGCGCGAACATCTTCTCATCGTCTTCGCGCTCCGCATCGCTTTCCACAATCGCCGTCAGCAGGGTTTCGGCCTGTTCTGCCCGCATCACCCCTTCACGCAGCTTCGGAAAGGTAAACGCCAGCACCTTGGCCGCGTTCACATCCGCCTCCAATGACAGCGCCTGGTACATGTGCACCGTGCCATTGGGCCGGTACGCCGCATCAATCTTCAGCGGATCGCCGCGATGGGTGTACTCGCTCACCGCAATGTTGTGCCGCATCAGCTTCCATACTCCCTGCCGCTCAAACTCTCCGCGCATCGTCTGGAAGATTTGCATCCTCCCGCTCGCGCTGCGTGCCCCTCGCTTTGCCCGCTCCAGATACATCTCCACCAGCCGCCCAATCTCCTCCTGCGGAGAATCCGCCAGCACCGCCTTCGCCGGAGTAAGCCGGATCGCATTCGAGAATGTATCTTCCATCCGTTTCAGCAGCCACTCCTGGTTAGCCCCGCCCTCCAGCATCCGCTCCTTGATCTCCCGCTCCAGTCCTTCCAGCATCTCCACATCGGCATCCGGATCGAGGCAGCGAACCCGCTTCCAATCCTTCGTGAAGCGCACGTCCGCGTAGCCGCCGCCGCTCTCCAGCAGCACGACGCCCACATTCACAAACTCGTCCTTCACTGCGTCCGGCACATACCGCAGCAGGAAGAACTCGCACTGTCGCCGTTCCTTCACCCCTTCAACCTTCCCTCAGGACCTCATAATCCTACAATCTTCCCCATTTTTTCCTCACCCTCCCACATTTTCCCCTCCACCCTTCCCTCACTGCACCACATCTCTCCATTTTGGGAATGGTGCCCGGCTTGAATCTTTAAACTCCAGTATCAGCTCGGCTACTCTTGATCTTCTCCGCCCCAGCGTTTCCACCAGCCGCTCCATCTCGCAGCTCTCGCCGTACCACGCCGTCGGAATCTCCTCCGCGCAGCGCCACATCGCCTGCAGATCCATGCTTTCGATGTTCCCCAGCCACGGCTGGAAGCTCTCCCAGCCCGTCACCTCGCCGTACACATCGTTGCGGGCGTACACCCCTCGCAGCGGCGCATCCGGAAACGACCACTCCCCCGCGTTGAAGCAATATCCCTGGTCGATGAACGATACCGTGAACTTCCGCTCCCGGCTCTTCTTCCAGAACGCCGCCTGCCTTCCATTCGCGTTGCACGTCCACTTGTCCAGCGCCAGGATTCCGGCAAACGCTCCCAAATTCCTTACCCGGTCCAGCAGATGCTCCGGCAGGTAGTCATAAATCAACCCTTCCATCGGAGGAACCACAAAGCGCGAACCAAACTGTAGTCCCGGCGTGCAAGCCTTCGAACCATGCTGCAACTCAAATCTCAGCTCCGGCGTATGCTCAATCAGCCACTCGCCGACCTCCACCACCTCCGTTGCCGGAACCGGCAATCCAACCGCGTGCGCCAGCCGTGTCGCCAGCATCTCGTTGGCCAGCACCCGCGTATGCTGCGGATTGTCCTGAAATTTCACTACGTAGAAGTGCCCATCCGAGCAGCGCATCAAGTGACTCTGCGCCCCACCCCGCATTCTTCTCACGTGCTGTACCGCCGACACCGCCAAAATCTTCCCCTCGAACCCGGCACAATATCGGGAGCAATACGCAAGAAAAAATTGCTAGTGGAAACTCCGGAGTTTAATTCAGAAAATCAATGGCTGCTTGGAGCTGTTGGAGAAACCATTGCATTGAGCATCTGGTCAACTAATTTCCTTACCTTAAAGGCAGGCTCCACCCGGCCCAAGCCGCCGATACCCACCACGCCGACCTGAGCAATAGACGGCAAGGGCAGGTCGGGAAATCTTATCTGAACCACGCGCCCATCGGCGGTAACCGTGTAGTAGCCTCGCAAATCCGACGTTACTACCCCCAGGAAAGCAATCCGATCACCAACGACAAAGGTACCGTACTTATTTAGGCCAGAAGGAACTTTGAACGCTGGGCCACCGCTATTGCCCGGGAGAATATTCGAGTCTAAAAGCAACGGGTTTTCAGATGACCCATTTGGGTCAGTCCAGGCGATGATCCCGGAACGAGTTATAGCCCTCACAAGCCCGTCTTGCCGGATGAGCGAACTAGCATCTACCGGAAAACCGAACACGAATACAGAAGCGCCGTCGTAAACGTCGTCCGGCTGGGCAAAATCTTGGTATCCGACAGCATCGGTAACAAGCGTCTGGAAGTTGGTCGTTAGCGGAATCGCCGCTATGTCACTGCCGTCGCCAAGAGCCGCCCACAAGTTCCGGCCCTGTTGATCCGTCAGGGTCAAAGGAACCCCGAGCTCCTCTGCAAAGGAGGCCTTCTCCTGCACAGAAAACCGGACGCGAAGCGCTGACGGATGCCAATTTTGCGATGGGTCGTCAAGAACGTGTTTAGCAGTCACCAGAAAAACGTGATTCTTGTCAGGCGTAATCAGGACTCCAGTGCCCAAAACGCCGAACTGCTGCCTCCCTTCTACGGTCATAACTCTTCCGAGGAGAACAGTAGACCTTCGATAATGCTCAGTCCAAGCCTGCTGTGGCCGCGCCTGTGGGGGAACAGAAGGCGGGGGCGCCTGCCCAACAAGCACCGAACAAACTCCAAGCACCGTGCACGCCATAAATTGGAGTCGCGAATTCATGCCCGCCATTCTACACCTCCGGAAACCTCAGCTGCCTTACGCCCACCGCACGGGTCCTTCTGGTCTCGGTCATCACGCACTGATCACGCTCATCACACCATCCCCGGCCACCGCTCGCTGTGCGGCAGCCGATATCCCGCATCCCTTACCGCCAGCGCCATCGCCATCGCCATAATCGCGTCATCATGCGAACCCTCCGAAGCCGCAATCCGTCCATCCCTGTGCCGCACAAAGTTCCTGCACTCCTCCAGCAGCCTGCGGCTCTGGAAAAGCTCCGGATTCGCCACCAGCATCGCTCCAAACCTCTCCAGCATCGTCGGACGCGTCAGTATCGTCGTCACCCACCCCGCGTACCGGTTGTTGCGGAAGATCGGCTCATACTGCTCCACCCGCTCCAGCATCGCCAGCACCGCATGTCCATGATTGTTGCGCTCCACCACCAGCAGCGCGCCGTTGTATTCCCGCCCCAGCTTCGCCGCCTGCGCCGCCAGCTCCTCCGGAGTGTAATGTCCATACAACTCGGCGCATTGCAATCCACTCTCCCGGTCGATCACCTCCACGCATGCGTAATCGCCGCCCGTTCCTCCGCCCGCCGGGTCCACGCCCACAATGTATTGCCGCCTCCGTGCCGCCGGCAGCCACACCTGGATGCGCCCGTTCTCCCTCGACTCCAGCGCATCACCCAGCTCATGCATCCGTGCCTCGATCTTCGCCGTATCGAACACCGCCGAGCCGCTGGCCAAAAAGCATGTCGCCGGATCTTCGGCAAACTCCTCTGCCGCCCGCTCGCCGAAGTTGTTCCTCGCCTGCCTCCGGAAGGCAATCTGCCCCTCGTCCAATCCGAACTCCTCCATCAGACGCCGCTCATCCGCGTTTAACGCCGATTCCAGCAGCTCCTCCGCCGCCTCACCCTCAATCCTGTATCCCGCATCCATCCACCAGGGAAAAAAGTGCCGTACATATCCCGTCTCACGGGCTCTCTGCCACTCCCGATAGAAGCAGCCGCCCATCCCATTCGGAGTCGACTCCAGCACAATCTCCCCATCCGGTGGCACGGCGGCACGTAGCGAGGCCAGAACCTCCGCCGCGTTTGCTCCCCACCGTGCCACCTCCGAGCAGTGCAGGTTCTGGATCGTCAGTCCCCTCCCAGCATTGGCGTCTCCGGCCGTCTCCACGCGATACTCGCTGTCCAGCCCTGGAAACACCATCTGCCTCTGGTTCGACCTCGATCGCTTCAGCGCTCCGCTCTTCAGGTCTTGTGGCAGGTTCTCCACAAACCTGTGCACCATGCGGAAGATCTCTTCCGCAGCCTCCTGCGTATGCGCTACCTGCACCGTCAAAGTGCCGGGCTTCATGATTGTGCTCAGAAAGAATCTCGCCGCCACCCACGTCGAGATTCCCATCTGCCTCGCTTTCAGCACAATGTTCTTCGCCCCGCACCTCGATTCAAATTCCTTCTGCGCCGGGTTGCTCCGCAGCTTCACCAGCCGCCCGCGCTTGTTGCGAACCTGCAGCAGACTTTCCGTCAGCATCTCGCGATAGCTGCCCCGTCCCACCCGCTTGTCCAGCCTCATCCCCAGTGCTACCAGGGCCTCCAGATCCATCCCCTGTTTTTTCCTGGAGACACTCCCCCGCATCGCCTTCTTCACACCTTCACCTCACCTTGCGCCAGCGGCCGACAGCTCTTCCGTCAAATTCGGCAAACTGACGGGTGCCCCACCTTCGCGCCGTGTTCTTTGCGGCGTTAAGGTGGGACGCAACCCCTCCAACCCAGCTCCGCCCTTGCTCTTGCCTCTGCCCTTTACTTCTGACGGATCACATTTACCTCGTGCCCCCACCTGTTGCTTAGCCGCCCGTCAGAATCCCGCTCTCATCTCCGCCGCATACAAAACATCTCCCGGAGCATTGAACGCCTGCTCTACTCTCTGCCAATCCTTCGGACTCCAATACCGCACCACCGACTGCACCTTCACCGTCCGCTGTGTCGCTGCCGCCTGCACCTCAACCGGAGTTCGCGCCGTCAGCAGATATCCATCCAGCACATGTACCGCCGCATCCACCGCGCTCAGCGCCGCCTTTGCCTGCGCCTGGCTCGTCGGATTCTTGATCGCCAGCACCGTCAGCAATCCCTGGTCCGCGTCGCTCACCAGCGCGTCCACTGCCGCCCCAAGGCTCGTCCATGCCGAACTGGAAGGCGCCGCCGCATACGCCCCGCTCACCGTCTCCACCACCTGCAAATCCGCCTGTACCTTCGAGTTCACCGCCTGCAACGTCGCCGCTGCCGCCGGATCAAGTCCCTCGGCGATCCCTGCCGCATCGTTTGCCAGCCCGCTCACCGTCGGCAAATACGCATGAATCATGCTTGCCGCCTTCGCCGCGTCCGCCTGCGTGCAGCTCGTCAGGCAAGCCGCCATGCCCACCGCCGCCAGCAGCATCGATACCAGCTTCCATCTCTTTCCCATTGCATTCCTCCATACAACGAGAAACGCCGCCATTCGCGGCGGCGTCTCTCAATCGCTCTGCTTTCACCTTATTCTTGACCTTGCCCTTACTTTCGAAGCATCCCTAGTCCTTCGCCAGCAATCCCAGCAGTGCTGTTGCCACACCGCTCCCTAGTGAAACAATCGTCCCTGTTCCAAGATGCCCAAGCGATACTCCTTGCTGTTGCAGCACTCCCATTACGGTTGAAAATGCAAGCAGCAAGCCTGTCAAACTTGTCTTCGGATGCGCAATGATCCGATCCGCAATCTCCGCCACTGTTTTTCTTCTCCTTTTCTGAATTCAATTTAGTTACTAACGCTACCTAGTAGGCCGTGCAAACCACGTCATAGGTCATTGCCGCTGTCGCCGCGTGCGCCACCGTGATTTGGTTGCTAGTCTTCGCGCTGATGTACGTGGTTGCAAGATTAGTCGCCGCGCTGGCATTGGTCGCCGTCAGTTGGCAATGGCCTGAACTTGCCATGCCAGTCAGAGCTACGGTGTCAGAACCAGCCGAAGTCGTCGTCAATGATGCCGTGATGGGCACGATACTCACACCGCTCGCGTTCGGGAATCCCGCTGCCTTGAACGTTCCCGCGCTGCTTCCGGACGAACCCGTCCCAGCTTCTATCACACCGTTTGCCGCGCGGCACAACCCGGTATCGCCGCCACTAGAAACGCCATTCGCGATCGTGGCGTCCCACAGGAAGCACCCGGCATCGGTGATGTTGACGTTGGCGGTCAGCAGTCCATGCTGTGTGCCGCTGTTCGCCCAAACAACATACTCGGACGGAGTGAAGTACCAACCGGTCGCCGCTGCATCGTAGAGCGAGTTCGCGCGAACATAGGTACCATTCGCGTCCGCGCCGAGCACCGGGAGCGACGTCTGCGAAATCAAACTCACCGCAAAGAGGCATACAACAAGAACAGCCAAACATTTTTTCATGATCTTTCTGCTCCCTATCCGATGTAATAAATCAGCACCACGCCTTGACCGTTTGCCTGGCTGTTTGCCTGCGTATTTACAATGGAAATCGTTCGCGTCTGATCGCTCCCGCAAAGATAAGCAAGGTTCACAACCTCAAGGAAACCAGCAGAGGCCGCGGTTGGCGTCGTGTTCAGCGTCGCTAACACAGTCGGAGTCGACTCGTTGGTCTGCACCTGATACTGCGCCGGGTGTCCGTCCGTTACCGCTCCCGCCGGAGAATAGAACACAATCTTCGTGATAATGGCATTCAGCGGTAGTTGTGCGCTGATCGATGGCAGGGTTGGAAGATACGGCAAGATACCCTGTCCGCTTTTAATGGAGAGCACCTTTTCCGAAGTAACACCCGCCGAAGCTCCCGAGAACCCGTAATTGCTCGTATAAATTTCCGGGACATACGTCAGATTCGGCGTACTCGTGGGTACGTTTGGAAATTGGCACTTTTCAAAATTGAAGACCGGCCATCCGCCAGTCGTCCCCGCCGTGTTCCCCGATGCTACCGTGTAAATCAGGAAGTCCGCCGGAGACACATGGTTCGCCAATGATGTGTGCTCATAGGTCACCGCGTGGCTGTACCGATAATCGTTCGTGCTCAGCACATATTCGTGCTGCCCCATCAGAAGGCTGCTGCGAAACAGTATGCTAGGCCCGTTGTTACTCTGAAAGTTAAAGCTGGCCGTCTTCCAGCTCTGTGACCCGGATATATATGACTCTACCGATTCATCGATGGAGTCAAATGTAATTGACCCAAACGTCCAGGCCGAATTAATTAACATCGACCCTTGCGCCCTATGCTCGATGCGGGTCCCATTTACATAGAGCCGCTGCGATCCAAGGTTATGGGTCGTGGCTCCTTGCCCAAGGTTGAAGAAGACTCCGCTCGGCGCTTGTCCTGTGGCCGGCGTGTTGATGTGGATCAGCGAGCCGCCGTAGACGTTGACTGATCCGCCGTAAGCCATGTCGATAAAGTTGCCATCGTTAACTTCAAATTCGGTGTCATAGAAGTTGTAATTGACAAACTGATCGCCCGCCGAACCCACCGAAGGATCAACATAGAGAAAGTGATCGAGATAACCGTGCATTCCGCAATGGTGAAAGTCCATCTCGGAGTTGGTGTTGTTCCCGGTCAGATCAAGGCCCCGATCGAATCCCGACCAGTTCACATTCTCAAACGTATAGTTCTGCGCCGTCCCGGTAGAATTGCTGAGCATCCAGCTTGTTTCCGTATAGCCCGTATCTCCGGATATATTCGCCGTGTCCCCGTAAAAAGACATGTTCTCGAAATCAATGTGCATCCACGCACTGTTGTTGTGGAACAGGTAATAACGCGTGGTCGCCGAGTTTGGCGGATTGAACGTGATCCGGCTAACCCCGCGTCCAGAGCCACGAAATACCAGTCCCGCCGATGACGATGTTGCACGGCTCAGCAATTGCACATCCTGCTTGATCATGCAGTTTCCCGGCGGGATATTGACAAGCACAGAGCCGTAACCAGAAGCCACGGCTGCGGTGATTGCCGAATCCAGGGCGATGAAGGCCGCACTGTCATCGGTCACTCCGTCGCACTTCGCCCCACCCGCGAACTGCGCGGCGCGCACGTCGTACCAGATAGGTAGAACCGTCGCGGCTGATGTGACAGTTCCAGCCGTATAGTAGCTTGCCGCCTGATGCGTCTCCGTGGTCGCCTGCGCTGTACTTCCCTTGAGAGTCGTCAGGTCAATCATCGCGGCGTTCGCATCGCTGGGCGGAGTCGCTCCCGCCACCGGAACCGGAATAATGCCGGCGCCAGGGATTCCCGTGCCGCGGAAAGTAACTACAACCGGAGTACTGGAAGTCTGCGACACATACACGTCAACATACTGATTGGTGCTGGACTTCGAAACTTCAACCTTGCTCACCGATCCCCAATTCGAACCGGAATTCAGGGCGCGCTTCACGGAAAGCGACGATGGGCCAGTCCAAATACCATCCGCAAAATCCCATTCGCTGTCGGCCCCGCCGAGTTGATAAATTTCCATCGACCCAGAAAGAATTCCCGGCGAAGCAAACAGGCGCGATCCGTCATAGACCCTGTACCATCCCACCGTGGATGGCATAAATACTGCCTTGGTCAGCGGGTAGCTGTCGTGCGAATAATTCATTCCCTGCGGAGTCGCGGACGTAGAACTGCCCGGATTGGTGGCAATCGTCGGAGCCACAAACGTCCCATAATACTTATCCAGAATGCCGCCCGTCGAAGTCACACCATTCGCGATCAACGACGGCGAGTTGTTATAGATGCACAGCCTTGTCGCTGCTCCCCCGGCGCAGTTCACCCCATCGAAGGAAATTTTCGTTGCCCGGAAGCCCACATAGACAAAGGGCGAATTGGCATCCAATGGATAGCTGTTGTCTTTCTCCATGTACGTGGAGTGAAACGACAGGCTATTGGAACCCCCTACGATAACCAGGTTCGGAACACCGGGATAGCTGAAATACTTGTTCGACGTGTGTCCAGTCACCTGCGTGGTCGTTCCGCCCCCACCCTGTCCGCCTTCCGTATCGTAGACTGACCCGGAAACAAGCAGTTCAATAGTGTTGTTCGTTGTGGAGTTCACCGCATTTGCTGAAAGGGTAATCGTGCTACCCGTGACGCTGACAATCGTAGTGCCGAAAGGAATCGTCTCCGCCGCTCCGTTCCCTCCGGCCGCGGGAGCGGAGTTGTCCGTGGAAATCGCCATCATTCCCACCAGTTTGGCCACGTTATCGGTGGTAATCGCGCTGTACTGGATGACGTTGCTGCCTGCGGTCGTCGTAACCCCGGTGACCACTTCATCGATGCCAAACTTCATCATGCCGCTTACGTTGTTGAAGGTATCGCCGCAGCAGGTGTCGTCAACATGGATGCCGTAAGGAGAAACGGACGGAAATCCCGAACCACCATTGGTCACCGCGCAAGAGCTAAGCGCTCCTCCCGACCACGTCGGCGTAAACGTCATGCCTGTGCCATTGCCAAAGGTTGCGGAATGCTGCCAGGTGATCCCCGATCCTGTTCCGCATCCTGCTCCTGTCTCATAAACAAAGCAGGACTGCACCACGCCGTTGAAGGGTACGAATCCGATCTCCGGTCGCGCCGTGCAACTTCCTCCTACACCCGCAGCAAAGGGCGGGCCGGCAGCCGCACCTTCGACGTTGTTAAACGAGGATTCATCAAACATCTTGCTGATGTGAACTACGCCATTGGCAAACGTGCCGACGACTCCCGTGAATCCGGCTGCTGCCTGAGCATTGAAACCCGAGGCGCGAATGTAGTTTCCTCCCGTCACCGGGCTGGGGTCCGTGCAGTACAAGCTGTCCATTTTTGTGTTGTTGTTGTACGGAAGAAGCGTGAGTCCCATACCAACGACTGTGGCTCCCGAGCTTTCGATGCGGGTATTGGAGAACTGTTTGATCCCGCAGCTCACCCCGTCCGTAATGTTCCACTCCCACACCGCATTCGAGGGAATCAACAGGGCAACATCAATGGCGCTGCCGCCGGGACCGCCCGTAGTCTGGGCTTCCGAGCCTACATTGATCTGCTGGCTCATCACCTGTATGCCGGTAAACTGCTGAGCATCGCAAACACCGCCGCCATTGCTGATGGCCTGTGCGATACAGGCGTTGATCTCTGCCGAAGCGTCGATCCCCGGAAACATAGTCGCGTTCAAGACTCCATTCACGCTTTGCGCCGTAACTGGCCCATCGAAGTTTCCGCTTCCTGCCACATCCAGCATGTGCGTGGGAGCGTCATTGTTGATCCCCACATTCCCATTCGCACCAGGCTCCACAAAAATCTGCTGATTGTCTCCAAGACTCAGTGGGTACTCTGCGTTGGTAGAAAAGTTCCAGCCATAAATCCCTGCAAAGCCGGAGGTCCCTTCCATCATGGGACCGAGGCTGTCGCCATTGGCAAAAATCGACGCATCTCCCGGGTCGCCGGCCTCCACAATTCCGCCCGTCGAGGTCACACTCTGCGCCGTAATTTCGGTTGCATTCACCGTCGATGGCGTCGAACCCCCAATAGGTCCGGGAGACGCGGGATTAAAGGAATTAAGCACTGGCTTGTTCACCAGGTCGTTATAATTTCCCGTCTCGGCCACCGTCGCCAGCTCCCCGAATTGCGCTTCCGTCACAAACTGCGCCGCCACCGCCTGCGGCATCACCTTCGCCCTTATCGCCGCCACCGTCGTCGGCGAGGTCGTTGGCACCACCCACTGCTCTTCGCTCGTCGTTCCGTCGTCCAGCTTGATGACAACCGTGTAATAAGTCCCCGCCGGGTTCGATCCCGCATTCGGAATCAGCGGAATTGCAATCCCGCCGTTCACATCCGTAGATTCCGTCATCTCGCCCGCCGCCACGGCTTCGCCTGCGCTGGTCGAAAATGCGTTCCACCGGATCGTAAGCTTTCCGTGTGCAACGCTTCCGTCCGCGCGATACAGAGTGTCCTGCACCAGGGTCCTCACCGGCTCGGCTTTCGCCCCCGTCGCGCACAAAAGAAATGCGCCCCACACAAAAATAAAAAACCGCCTTTTCAGGCGGCTTGGAATTCCCGTTGCTCTCATTTTCATACTCTTCTGTCGCCGTCCTTTCGGCTCAACCCCGCTCGGTCTCCGCCCTTCGCATAGCCTTTCAAGAACTCCTCCACGCTACGCACATACACCTCGGCAAAGTCCACGACGTACCTTTTCGTCTGTATCAATTGCCTTGCCTGCGTCAGCGGATACCCCGTCGCGCACAGCACTGCCAACGCCATCATCGGCGCCCGGTGAACTCCCGCCGCGCAATGCACAAACAGCTTCGCCCGCGGATCTTCCAGCGCCTGCAGTGCAAATCTCACGCCTCGTTCGAAGATCACTGGATGCTTCGGCTCAAAGTCGTCGTCCACCGGATTCCAGAGCACTTCCACTCCGGCTCTTTCGCCCAGCGCTGTGTCGTCAAATTCAATTTGCATATCAATGACGTGCGTCACCCCGGCCGCAGCCACCTCGGCCATCCGCTCGTCCACCCAGATTCCGCCGCCGACCGCAATCCGGTCAGTCACCCACGTCATATCCATTCCGTAAACTACCTCGCCTCGCGCCCGCTCCGCGCGCTATCGCTCAGCAACTACAACCGGCGCGCCCTCTCGATCCGCTTCGTCCAATCGTTCCAGCACCAGCTTAGCCCAGGGCTCGCCGCTCTCCTCTGCCTCTGCTTCGCCTTCAAACATATGCTTCGCGCCGGTCATCTCCAGCAGCGTCTTGGCATGAGTGCAGCTTCCCTTCTTGGCCCGCTCCACCATCGCTTTCACAATGGCCGGCACTGACCCTTTCATCGTCTGCTTCGCCACTTCAAACGGATTCACTTCCGGCTCGACCGCAGCCTCCTGCTCAACTACTTCAGGAACCGGTATTGTACGCTGCCTGAGGGTGTAAAAGATTTTGTGTAAACGGTCTTGACTGTTAGAACAAGGAGACCGTATGGCGATAGACCCGAAAGTGATCGACAAGCTTCTGGCGGAGTACGAGAAGCCGGAAGACATCATA
>Ga0181520_10001575_pt1 | contig 45904 bp, 45 predicted proteins | sample PEATcosm2014_Bin_29_FD_132451 | JGI IMG/M metagenome (GOLD analysis project Ga0181520, IMG submission 132451) | Peatland microbial communities from MTU Mesocosm Facility, Houghton, MI, USA - PEATcosm2014_Bin02_30_metaG | ecosystem: Environmental > Terrestrial > Soil > Wetlands > Peat | place... | reverse complement strand
CGGCTATCGTCACATCGACACGGCCCAGGCGTACGGCACCGAGCGGGGCGTTGGCAAAGCGATCGCCGCCTCCGACATCCCCCGCGAGCAGCTGTACATCGTGAGCAAGCTCTCCAACGCCAACCATCGGCCCGACGACTTGCGACGGTCGTTCGCCGAGACCCTCGACAACCTCGGCATCGAGCAGCTGGACCTCTTCTTGATCCACTGGCCCCTGCCCACCCTCTACGACGGCGATTACGTCTCCACCTGGAAAGCGGTGGCCGACTTCGTAACCGAGGGACGGCTACGCAGCGCGGGCGTCTCAAACTTCCAGCCCGCCCACCTGGATCGCATCATCGCCGAAACCGGGGTCGTCCCTGCCGTGAACCAGTTCGAGCTGCACCCGTACTTCGCCAACCATGGCGCGCGCGCCGCGTCGAGGCGTTACGGCATCGCGGTGGAGGCCCACAGCCCCCTCGGTCACAACAGCCTTCCGCTTGAAGACGAGACGATCACCCGGGTCGCGGCCGCCCGTGGAAGATCCGCTGCGCAGGTCATCCTTCGCTGGCACATACAGCACGGCCACATCGCGATCCCAAAGTCGGCACGCCGCGACCGGATGGAGGAGAACATCAAGGTGTTCGACTTCGAGCTCACCGCTGAGGAAATGGCATCGATCGACTCCCTCGACAGAGGAGAGAGCGGACGTGTCGGTCCCAATCCTGATACCTACGAGGGCGTCTGAGCTGGGCTCCTTGACGCCTCGCGTCAATTCAACTCGAACTCGAGGAGTGGAGCGGGAGACGGGACTCGAACCCGCGACATCCAGCTTGGAAGGAAGGTGCTCAAACGTGCATTCACATTCGAGGTTGGCGCCCCACAGAGCGCATTACTTCAGATCTTGACGTTAGAGCGAACCTGGAAGCGACTCGAACGAGGCTTCGCGTGATCCGTGCGGCCGACATCCCAGCGAGTGGCGCAAGCTCTTACGCGGCGGGTCGCCCGGACCTATATGTGAGCACCATGGTGTCGCCCGCCCTGGTCGCGTCGACTGCCTGAAGGACCACTGGTTGCCCGGCGTCGCAAAAGAGCCGCTTGCCGGCCCCGAGCACTATGGGGAACACCATCAGCCGATACTCATCGACCAGGCCAAGCTCGATCAAGCCCTGCACCAGTTGGGCGCTGCCGTTGATGAGGATGTCGCCGTCGATCCGCTCCTTGAGCTTGTCAACCTCCACCGCCAGATCGTGCCCAAGGATCGTGGAGTTGTACCACTCAGCACGCTTCAGCGTGCTTGAGACGACGTACTTCGGCATGGAGTTCATCTTCTCGCCGAACTCGCCGGCGCCCTCCCTTGTCGGCCACGCAGCAGCAAATCCTTCGTAGGTGGTGCGACCGAGCAGCAGCGCTCCAGCAGCCATCACCTCATCGAACTTGAACTTGTCTCCTTCCGGCCCACGGCTGAACCGAAACGCCCATCCCGAACGGTCAAATCCAGGGTCGTTACCAGGCCCTTCGATAACACCATCAAGGGTGATGAATTCCGAGACGACGACGTCGCTCATGCTGCCTCCATATGCGCTGGGTCTGCGCGAATGCGCACCCCCGCCGCAAGAACTTATCGGTCTTGCTCAGCCAGACGGCACGGCGGATGCGCGACCACGTGTCGAGCTGCTCCTGCTGCGCGGGAGTGATCCTGAGCGCGGCGCGGAGGCGGGCGTGGCGAGATTATCTGCCGGTTCCTCTCGACGGTCAAGGTACCAGTGAGACATGTACTGCCCGATGCTGACCCGGCCGTCATGGCCAGCCAGCTCCCGGCGTCGGAGCCGGAGCGGTGAGCACCTGTCCGGTGCGTTCCGCAAGGACTTTGTCCAGTTGATCGGTGCCGCGCCATTCCGTCGCCACCAGGAACAGCGTTCTACGGTCAGGGCCGCCAAGGGCGCAGCCCAATATCGAGCGGTCGTGTTCGACCCGGTTAAGTTCCTCGCCGCCTTCCCGGACCCGGGCGACGGCTCCAGCGGGCGAATCGTCGCGGCCTGTGGAGAGCCGGGTGTCCCCCGTCCCCGTCCAGACCGCCCCCTCTGCATCCATGCAAATGGCATCCGGACCAAGCCCCTCCGCCCACACACGGCGGTTGGATAGGTCGCCCGTAGCGTCGATGTCGAAGGCTGTGAGTCGACCGGCAAAGGACTCGCCGATGATCAGCGTCGCGTTGTCGGGCGTGACGACCATGCCATTGGGGAACCTCAGACCCCCAGCCACCTGACGGGACTTGCCGTCCGGCGTCACTAGAGCGATGATGCCCGCGTCAGGAGGCTTACCGGCAAGGTAGTCGAAGGCGATGCTGGTGACGTACACATTGCCGCGCCCATCGACAACGATGTCGTTCCATCCCAGCTGAGCAATGTCGCTGAGATCTGCATATGGGACGGCCGATCCATCGGGTTCGACGCACAGCAGCTGTTTGCCGGTGACCAGCAGGCGTCCGTCGGGTAGCCAGTCGATCGTCCAACCGAGGCCCTCAGGTCCATGGGCCATCACCTCGCTCGTGCCTTCGAGGTCTACGGCGACGATCTCGCCCGCGCCCCAGTGAGCGAACCACAGGCGGCCGTTGTGCCAGCGAGGGGACTCCACCATGGCGAGCCCGTCCAGGAGGACCCTCGGCTCAACAGCAGAGGAAGGCATGATCCTCGGAGTCTAGCGGCAAGCTCGTGAGGCGCCAATGGAGCGGGAGACGGGACTCGAACCCGCGACATCCAGCTTGGAAGGAAAGACGCCACCGCGCAGGCGGTGCGCGTATTTAGAAAGGCCCTCGACGCCGACTTGGCGCACTTTCCTTGGCCTTTACGCCTCTCTCTCAACCCTCCTTCCGCGTGGCTAGACGCCACACAGGATACCGCTGGTGGACGAGGGCTGTGTGGAGCCCCGGCATCCAGATGCTCCTACACCCCGGTGGCACCGGCCACCGTCAGCGCGTTGCCGGTTCCTGAAGCTGAACGCAGGCCCAAGACCGTGAGGCCACCCGGAAGTAAGTTGGGGCTTCAGGTTTCGTTGGTACCCGACGCCCTCAGAGGCTCTTGCAGAAGAAGTGTAGCTTCTCGCCGGGTGGGAAACCCTCGAGAGCCCCGAACTCCTCATAACCCATGTCTCTATAGAATCCAGGTGCCTGAAAGCTGAAGGTGCACAGCCAGGCGGCGCGGCAGCCCCGCCGTCTTGCAGCGTCTTCAGCTGCCCCGACAATCCGTGCTCCCACCCCCTGACGCCGTGCATCCTCACTTACCCAAACGTGGCTGATGTACAGCCAACGCCAGTGCGTCACCCCTGTGGCGCCTCCGATTAGACGTCCTCGCTGATGAACGACGACGCCCAGGGGCCGGGGCGCCTCAGCACCCGCCCGTGCAGTGTTATAGGACAAGAGTCCCCGAACAACGGCGTCAACGTCCTCTTGCGATGGCTCGTCGCTCACGGCGATGCTGAAGTCATTGGGTTCAGTCTGCACGGTGACAGTCCGTTACCTTGCAATTCAAATTGACCCACCGTCCACAGTCGACCACTTCCGCGTTCCAAGTCACGGAGATATCCTCAGAATCAAGCGGCTCGATGCGGATGGCGAGAATGCCGTCCGGAACTGGATTCGTCCACCGAATCGCATGCGTCGCGTCTAGGACCTCGATCGCACGATCCCCGACGGCGACCGCCTCGTGGTAGGTCCACGTCTCGCCAACCCAATGCGATGGCACCCCAGCGCGTTCCCATAAACGACGCCACGTCTCGAGCTCGTAGTAGGTCGAGCGGCCCAAGGCGAGCTGCACGCGTCGACAGGTCAACCCGCGCCCCTTAAGGGCCAGTTCAGCAACCGCCGCGTGTACGCCACAGTCGCCGTGCTCAATCCCAATAAGGTCGCACCACGCCAGCGGCCACCGGACGGGCCCCCAGCTGAACAACCGCCCGATCCATGCTAGATCCTGGGGCGCGCCCGCCGCCTCCGAGTGCGCCATTAGCCATGCACGTGCTGCGTTGCAGCACCCCCTCTCATGGCTTGTGATTCTGCTTGACCAGCCAACCCCGACCCACGGTTCGTTGCGGTCTGTCAACGAGCACCGCCCGTCGCGAATCGGTACCGCATACTCGCATCGTAAGCCCCTGCGTTGTTGAAGATAAGCACGTCTCCCGCCTCAAGGTCGTCAAGCTGAAGTCCAATAGCGACGACGTCGCCCTCAATGCAGGTTCTCCCCACTAGGCACCCTTCACCCCGTGGGAGCTCCCTCCAGCCACTACGTCGTCTTACATATACGCTACGAGGCAGCGATACCTGATCCGGCATCTCAGCAATGGCAGCATCAACGACAGCCAGTCCCGCGTCGATCACTTGGAGCACGTGAGTAACAACGAATCCACACGGCGCGGTCAAGGCCTTGCCGGGCTCCACGATGATCTCGTTGCAATTGGGAAGCACTCGACTGATGAACTCCTCAAGCTCCGCCATCTCCGACGCGCAGAACACGTCAAACGCCGTTGGCGTCCAACCGCCGCCAATGTCCATGGTCCTGATGCCTCGACCAACCTGCTCCTGAAGGCTCGACGCTAAGTACACACAGGATCGGACCAGGTGATTCCACCTACGCGTGCCGATAGTGGACTGCGCATAGTGAAAGTGCACGCCCAGATCCACATGGTCCGGAACTGCGCTAAGTGAACGTGCGACGCGCACAAGTGTCGGACCCTCACCCAATTCAATGCCGAACCGGGAGCAAACACCCGGGGGGCGCACACGGGGCCCGAAAGCCCGAGGCCACACCGACACTGACCCTATCGAAGCCTCGAGCTCGGCAAGTGAATCGGCAAAGACGGCTCGGACGCCCGTGACCGGCGGACCTGGCCAACGCTTGGCGCCTTCAGCACCGGCCAGCTCACCGAGACACCCTGCCCTTGAGGAACATCACCCCCCGAGCTGCTGGCTTTGCAACCGGGTCATGGACGGCGGTCAGGACGGAGCGAACCCGAACTCGGCCGAGGCAATATCCGAGGCGGACCTGGCCTAGACCCCAGTGGCGACGGCAGCGCCCGCAGCCTTGCGCCGACGCCCTCAGATACCCCTGGCCCTACTCCAGGCCTCCTGGGGCTTCCCATGGGCACGCTTTTGATAGGAATGGTATCTGTGGGGCGATTTAAGGGGCAGCTGGCGTCCCGAGCCGCTCCGACGAGCCCTCCGACGCCGTGGCAGGCGGCCAGGAAGTGCGCCACCCCGGCAGGGAGGCACCTTCCCGAATGCGCAGGCGGCCGGCGGGGGCCCTCCAGCCCTCACCGCTTGAGGTCAAGGGGGGAGGGGAGGGGCGTGGCCTCAAGTGAGGCCACCCTCGCCCAGCGGAGTGTCCGGCAATCACACTCGACGAGCCAGCGCCGTCCTCTGAGCAGGGTCAGTGGCGCGCTTCAGAATCTGATCCGCCACCCAGGGGAAAATGAAGCCCTCGTTCCACCCCGAGCCCTGGAGGTAGTAGGGTGTAGCTGAGAGGTCGTAGATGGCTTTGATGTCAGCTCGACGGCGAAGGTTCCGCAGACCATCTAACCACACGCGAGCGTCGCGGTTGCGCTCCTCGGCCTCTTTGTCGGCCGGGTCGGAGCCGACAGCCTTACTCTGGTAGCAGTGGTGAGCTTCGTCGTTCATCACGACAAGGCCGCCCTCGCCGCTCCCGATGGACCGCACGATCCGAGCCGCAATCATCTCAGGCGTCTCAGTAAAGGGGTCGTCGTCTTCTGACTGGGTTCCCCGAAGGAGCTTTCGTGTGTTGGTGGCCACCCCCTGAACCTCCTTCGCGACCTTGGGGAGGAAGCCGTGGTAGTTGACCACCAGGATCTGAGCGCGGAGAAGCGCGTCCCAGAGGTCAGGCGGCACGAGGTCGCGCTCTCGGTAGTAGCAATCGTCCCGTTCGGGATGGAGAACGCCGAGACGGTCGCGGATGGTGATGCCGGGTGTGACCACGAGGAAGCGCCGGGCGAAGCGCGCGTCGCGCGGCGCCATGACCTTGTTGATGGTCTGCCAGGCGATCAGCATCGCCATCACCACTGTCTTTCCGGTCCCGGTGGCCATCTTGAGAGCGATGCGCGGTAGCCCATCGTTATGCACCGCGTTCTCCACAGCCAACCGGCTTCGATAATCGGCCGTCCCGTGGCGTCCGGCCACCTCGGCGAGGAAGATCGCCGTCTCGGCTGCCTCCCGTTGGCAGAAGAAGACCGGCTCATCGCGCACGGGTGGCAGCGCTGCCCAGTGGAGGAGGAGTTTGCGCGTGTACGGCGTGACGCCGGGCCAGTTTCGCAATCGCCACAGCTCGACCTCGCGGCGGATATCGTTGATGAGAGAGTTGACCTCCCGGCGCTCCCCTGTGGTGTCGAAGTCGAGCAGTTCCTGCTGTCCGCCCTCCGTGGCCCGCCGCCCCTTGCGGCTCACGGGAACGGGGATGAACGATTCACTCAGTCGGCGCCCGGCCAGGATGCTCCCCGTGGGGCCGTTTGGACCGATCTCAAAGTGTTGCTGGGGCGGATCGAACGGCGTGTTGAGGATCGGGTTCGATAGAGCTTCCATCTCGGGTGGGTGCATGGTCCCAAGCTTGCCACCACCTGGGGCGGATCGACTTCCGTCTTTCGATTCAAGGGGCTTGGTCGGGGTCGGCCTGGGCTCGCTGAGGGTCGGGGAGCGCGGAGGCGGTGCCGTTCCGTCACGGGTGCCGCCGCCGTGACGTCCGTATTCCCGGCGGATCCGTCCGAGGTGCCTCTTCATCTCCTCGAGTTGGACGTCATTAGGGGCGAGCCGACCCGTCTCCCAATGCGAGACCAGGCCGCGTGAGACGCCGAGAAGCCTGGCGAGTTCGGCCTGGCCGAGCCCGTTTCGGAGGCGGGCGCGACGGAGCGCGTTGGCCAAGGCTTCATCTGGCATTCGTGGCCCAAAGGGTAGCGGCAGAGAGGCGCGGCTGCTCAGATCCCCGGGCCCGACCCGGGAGCCTCCTGCGGCTTCCTGCGGGCACATCTTTGGACCGACTGGCCCGCGTGCAGCGATGTCATTGGCAGCTGGCCTCCAAACCGCGACGACGGGGCCTCCGACGCCGGCGGTCGCGAAGCGCGCCATGCCGGCACCTGAGCCACTTCCCGGGGCTACGAAGGCCTCCGGCGGGGAGCCCTCGGGCGCTGGGAGCTTGTGGGCTGTCGGCCGAGACGAACCGTAGGCTGAGGCCGCCAGATCGGTGGGGATCGCCTTGGGGAGAGGAACGCCACGAGCCCGATCCCTCACGATGGGCTTGCTTCGGCTATCCGAACTGTGGGTGCCGCCCGCCACGAGCCGCTACCAGCGGGGCTGGTTGGTAGGAGGTGCACGTCGTGGTTGAGCCACCTGGGTTGGCGTGGCCGCCTGCAACGACCTTGTTCCCGGGGTTCCCCCCAGCGGTGGGGGACCTGTACCTTCAAGGCAGGGTCAGGGGTCGGCATCCCCGCCCTCCACCGCCCCTACGCCGATCAGGAACCCCGCGACCATGGCGACCCCAGTGCTGGCCCGCCGCACCGGCACCGTCCACGTGGACGGCGTCTGGCTACAGCGCCAGCTCGACCTGCGGCTCCTGACCCTGACGGCCTTCGCCGGGGAGGTCCCCTGCGACGTCGCCACGGTGCGCAAGGCCCTGGACGGCGGCCACATCAGCCGCCGGAAGGCAGCGGACATGGCCCAGGCCCTGCGCCGGCTGCCGGTCGAGGAAGGGGACGTCATCGTGGACCTCCTCGGGGTCCGGCAGCAGACCCTCCCCACTAATCCCCCCTCTCCTGGAAGAACCTGACCGCGTCAGCCGCGGCGAACTTGATGTACCGGTCGGCGGCGCTGCTGGTCCGCCAGCCTCCGACCTCCTTGATCTGGCTCTGATTCATGCCCCGGCGAGCACACCAGGTGCCGAAGGTGTGGCGGAAGCGGTGGACGTGGGGGTTCTCGACCCCCGCCGCGGCCCCGAGGCGCCGCACGAAGGACTGGATGCCCTCCGCCCTCCACCTCTTGCCGTCCTCGTTGAGGAACAGCGCCTGGGCCGCGTCGGCGCTGCCCTCCGGGTCGTCGGGGTCGCCGTACGGGGTGCCGCGGTCGTGGAGGAGGTAGCGGCGGATCTCCATGCTGAACCTGGTGGTCTTGGTGTCCAGCGGGACCACCCGCCAGCGCCGGCTGGGCTTGGCCGCCGCCTGCGGCACGTGGAGGACGGGCCCGTGGCTGTCGTTCCCCACGTCACCGATGTTGGCGCGCTCGATCTCCGACACCCTCAGCCCCGTCCTCCAGGCGAAGCGGACAAAGAGCTTGCGGGCGGGGGTCGGTGCCGCCGCCTCGAGGGCGGCGATCTCCGCCTCCGAGAACGGGTCGGGGGGCTCCCCGTCGCCCAGGTCGACGTTGGGGACCTCCAGCGCCGCCGCGTCGATGGAGAAGCCGCCGTCGGCCCGGCACCAGCGCAGGAAGGTCTTGAGGTTCTTCACATACTGCTGAGCCGACGCCGGCTTCATCTCGGCCTCGTTTAGAAGGTCCTGCTTGAGGCGCTCCACCCGCTCCGGGGTCACGTCCTCGGGGACCTGGATCTCGTTCTCGTGCCGCCACTGGCGGCAGCGGGCACCCTGCAGGATCCAGCGGTAGTTGTCGGCCTGGCCCTCCCCGAAGGCGCGCTTGCCCTGGGGCCCGCGCTCATCGATGAAGGCGGTGACGGCGGCGTCCCATCCCGCCCAGTCGGCGATGAGCCGGGGCTTGAAGGCCGGCCGGGGGGGTGGCGTGTAGCGGTTGCCGGCACGGCGCCGGACCGGTTTCTGGGGCATGGCCCACTCCTTGACGCAAAAACTGGAAGGAAGTGCGTCAAGGGCCCTCTTGGCGTCTTTCTTGACCCCTTTCCCAGGCCCATCATTGGCCCCCCGCGGGGGTGCCCGTCTACTGTCGTTTCAAGATCGAAACGAGTTCACGAAGGGGTCAATGGAGCGGGAGACGGGACTCGAACCCGCGACATCCAGCTTGGAAGGCTAGCGCTCTACCAGCTGAGCTACTCCCGCGTCGCGGGCACAGGATACCAGCGGCCCCCGGGCCCCACCGGCGGCCCCAGGGTCAACCCCGCGCCGGCTCAGTGGCCGCAGGCCTTGGCCTCGCCCGCTCCGTCGGCGGTCTGGAAGCTGTGGCCGCAGCCGCAGGTGCGGACGGCGTTGGGGTTGTGGATGGTGAACCCGCCGCCCATCAGCTCGTCCACGTAGTCGATCTCGGCCCCCTCGAGGTACTGGGCCGAGTACTCGTCCACGTAGACCCTCAGGCCCTCGACCTCGGTGACCTCGTCGTCCTCCTTCGGCGGGTTCTCATCGAGCCCCATGCCATAGGAGAAGCCGCTGCAACCGCCGGACTGGATGAAGAGGCGGAGACCGACCGTGGGCTGGGGCTGCTCGCCGATGAGGCCCTTGAGCTGCCCCAGAGCTGTCTCGGAGACGCTGATCATTCGAGCTCCCTGTGGTCCGGTGGCGGCACTGCCGCCGCTTGTTCGACGCCCATGATACGACAGGGGCCTGGACGCGTCACCTGCCCCTCGGAGTCAGGCCCGCCGCGGCGACTCAATCCCCCCGGGCGGCCTCGCTGGCGTACCGGGGCAGGTGGACGTCCCCGCTCCCGGCGAAGCTCATGGCGCGTGCCACCCGGTGGTGGCCGGCCACCGTGTCGATCTGGTCGAGCATCTCCCGGGCGATCCGCCGGTAGCTGGGGTGCCCCTGGGGCGAGGTGCGCAGCTCGATGAGGTGGAGGGCCTCGCGGGCGCTGATCCTCATGACGTAGCGGATGCGGTGGGCCAGGGTCACCAGGTACTGGGCCTGCTCCGGGAATTGGGGCCGGATCGCGTCCCAGGCGCTGACGGCGGCATCGGCCGCCTGCCGCCAGCGCGCCCCCAGCCCGGCCGCCTCCACCTCCTCGGGGACGGCGTAGCCCAGGTGGGGGGTGAGCGGCTGCCACTGGATGGTGAGTAGCCGGTGGCGCTGGAGATCGCGGAAGGCCCCGTAGTCCGACACCAGCTCGAAGGTGTAGGCCGTGTGCTCCAGCCCCCTCCCCGGGCGGTGGCGTCGGTTGCCGCGGGCGCCGACGGCGGCGGCGAAGACGCGGTCCCGCTCGGCGCCGGAGAGGGTGCGGACCCGCTCCATGACGGTCGCCATGGAGGCGTCGGTGTGCGGCAGGAGCGCACCGGCCAGGATCCGCTCCTCCCCGTCGGCATCCCATTCGAGGAGGCGGACGGCCTCACCCCCGCCGGCCTCCTGCTCGCCCTCGGCGGGCGGCAGCAGCCGCTGGGCCTCGCCCCGCAGGGAGGAGGCCGTGTCGCGCAGGTAGTCGACCCAGATCCCGCCCCGGTCGGGGCGGTCCAGGCGGGCAACGAAGTCGGGAACGGTCGCCTGCAGCTCCCGGTCGATCAGCTCGGCGTACGCCCCGGCCTCGGGCAGGGGGTGCGCGCGCAACCTCATGACCATCTGTTCCAGGGCCTGCGGCGAGGCGAAGACCCCGACATTGCTCACCGTCCCCGCCGGCAGCAGGCCGCGGAGGAGGTCGAGGGCGAGGGCGCGGATGGCCCGGCGGCGGGCCCGGGCGTCCTCCTCGGGCGGCAGGGTGCGGTCCAGGTGCTCGCGGAGCAGCGGCAGCAGCTCGCAGTACGTGTCGAACAGTAAGTCCATCGCCGAGACGTACCTGGTGGCGTGCCCCGAGGCCATCAGCGCGGGGTCGCGGTGGTAGCGGTACTCCCCGTCGCGCCGGTCGGTGTAGGGGATGTAGCGGGTGGACTGCTCCAGGTAGGCGGCGAGGCGTCCCCACTCGATCGCCTTGGCGAGGGGCTGGCTCACCTGCTCGCAGGCGAGGTGGACGCCGCCGAGCTGGGCCACGGAGTCGTCGCCGAACTCGGCGATGACCCGGCCGAAGAGCTCCCCCGCCCTGGCGCTGCCCGCACCCTCATCAGCGTCGGCCGCGGCGACGACCCCATCGTCGAGGAACTCGTCGAGGAGCAGGCGGCGCAGGCTCTTCGAGCTCCGGCTGTAGCGGGCGAAGAGCGCCGCCGCCGTGATCTGGGGGAGACCGGTGAGGGCGAAGACGGGGGAGTCCAGGTTGCTGACGTACGGCCGCAGCCTCGCCCTCTCCGCATCCGTGAACGCCTCGAGGTGGTAAGGGCCGGCCATCGCCCGACACTCTACCCTCGGGCGACGGCGGCGGAGTCCACCCTCTCCGCCCGCCGTCGCGGCGTGCCGCAGTTCGCTATGGACGCAAGTCCCGACCCAAGAACGGTCCAATGGCTCTGGTACACGGGACCCCCCCCAACGTTGACTGACGGCCATGGCGCGTCCGCCCGCCTCCACCGACCTCCATCCGGTGATCATCGACCGGTCGGGTCTTCAGGCGCTCATCGACGCCCTGGTCGCCGACGGCCGCCGCGTGATCGGCCCGACGGTGCACGAGGGGGCAATCGTCTACGACGAGATCAGCGGGATCGGGGACCTTCCGGCCGGTCGTGGCGACGAGCAGAGGCCGGGACACTACCGGCTCCGGCCGCGCGATGACGACGCCCTCTTCGGCTACGCGGCCGGCGCCGACTCCTGGAAGAAGTTCCTCTTCCCGCCCACCACGGTGACCTGGCGGGTCGAGGTCGGGGAGGACGGCGTCGCCGTCGCCCCGCAGCCGGCCACCCCGCACTACGCGTTCCTCGGGGTCCACGCCTGCGACCTGGCGGCGATCGCCATCCAGGACCGCATCCTCGTCAACACCGCTTTCCCCGATCGCGATTACTCGGCCCGGCGCGAGAGCGCGTTCCTCATCGCGGTCAACTGCTCGGCCCCCGCCGCCACCTGCTTCTGCTCCTCGATGGGCGCCGGTCCGCGGGTGGGCCACGGCTACGACCTGGCCCTGACCGAGCTGCCGGACCGCGCCGGATCCCGATTCCTGGTCGAGATCGGATCGGAGCGCGGAGCCGGCATGACCGCGCGGATCTCCGCGACCGAGGCGACCCGCGCCGACCGCGAGGCCGCCGCAGCCGTGTGGACGGCGGCGTCGGCGGCGATCAGCAAGACGCTTCCCGCCGTCGGCATCGGGGACGTCCTCACCCGCAACCTCGAGCATCCCCGCTGGGACACCGTCGCCGCCCGCTGCCTTGCCTGCGCCAACTGCACGATGGTGTGCCCCACCTGCTTCTGCGTCGACTTCCGCGAGGCCGGGGGCCTCTCGCCGGACCACAGCGAGCAGCACCGGACGTGGGCGTCGTGTTTCGCCGTCGACCACTCCCAGCTCCACGGCGGGTCGATGCGGTGGACCACCCGGTCGCGGTACCGCCAGTGGATGACCCACAAGCTCGCCACCTGGCAGGAGCAGTTCGGGACCCTGGGCTGTGTCGGGTGCGGGCGGTGCATCGCCTGGTGCCCGGTCGGCATCGACATCACCGAAGAGGCGACCGCGATCCGCGCCACGGACGGACTGACACGCCTCCCGGCGGGAGCAACGCCATGAACACCATCGCCGACCTCATCGCCAAGGAGGAGTTCTTCGCCGGGCTCGACCAGAGCACCCTGGAGTTCGTCGCCGGATGCGGTCGCAACGTCCGCTTCGCCGCCGGGGATCGGATCCTGACCGAGGGCGAGCCGGCCGACACCTTTTACCTGCTGCGCAGCGGCAGCGTCGCCATCACCTTCTACGTGCCGGGACAGGGCGGCGTCATCGTCGACACCATCGGCGCCCAGGACGTGCTGGGCTGGTCGTGGCTCTTCGACCCTTACCGCTGGCAGTTCGACGCCGAGGCCCGGGAGGACGTGTCCGCGGTGGCCTTCGACGGGGTCTGCCTGCGGACCAAGTGCGACGGCGATCCGCAGCTCGGCTACTCCCTGATCCTGCGGTTCGCCCGGGTCATGCTCAAGAGGCTCCAGTCCGTCCGCATGCGGGTGCTCGACATCTATGGCTCTGGCCCTCTCAACTGAGACGCGCGTCCCGGACGCGATGGTGCCGGTCCCCTACCGGGTGGTCGGGCGTGCCCGGGAGACCGCGGACACGGTGACCCTCAGCCTGGAGCCGGCGGCGGAGCCGATCGCGACGCCGCTGGCCGGTCAGTTCAACATGCTCTGTGCCTTCGGTGTCGGCGAGGTGCCGATCTCCGTCAGCGGCGTCGACCAGGGGCACCGTCTCCGTCACACCGTGCGCGCGGTGGGCGCCGTGAGCCAGCGGCTCTGCGCCGCGGAGGCCGGGACGCTGGTGGGGGTCCGCGGCCCCTACGGGACCGACTGGGGCCTGGAGTCGGCGTTCGGGCAGGACGTGATCGTCATCGCGGGCGGCATCGGCCTGGCCCCGCTGCGTCCGGTGGTCCACGAGTTGCTCCGCAACCGCCGCCACTTCCGGCGGGCCACCGTCCTGGTGGGGGCACGGGCCCCGGAGGAGATGGTCTTTCGCGGTGAGGTGGCGAGCTGGCAGGCGAGCACCCGGATCACCGTCCGGACCACCGTCGACTACGCGACCGCCGCCTGGAAGGGCGAGGTAGGGGTGGTGCCCACCCTCATCGCCGGGGTCACCATCGATCCGGAGGTCACCACGGTGATGATCTGCGGCCCCGAGGTGATGCTGCGGTTCACCGCCGCCGAGGTGCTGGGCCGCGGTGTCGCCGCCGACCGGGTGCGGGTCTCGATGGAGCGGAACATGCAGTGCGGGATCGGTCGATGCGGTCACTGCCAGCTCGGGCCGGTGCTGATCTGCACGCACGGTCCCGTCTTCCCCTGGTCACGGGTCGGCCCGCTGCTCGCTCGGAGGGAGCTCTGATGCCCGGACCCTCGGCGGGCGGCCCGCCGCCCAAGCTCGCGGTGTGGAAGTTCGCCTCCTGCGACGGTTGCCAGCTCTCCCTGCTCGACTGCGAGGACGAACTGCTCGAGGTGGCGGGGACGGTCGAGATCGCCCACTTCCTGGAGGCCTCCTCGGCGATCGTCGAGGGCCCCTACGACGTCTCGCTGGTCGAGGGCTCGGTGACGACACCCCACGATGCCGAGCGCATCCAGGAGGTCCGCCGGGTCTCGCGGCACCTGATCGCGATCGGGGCCTGCGCCACCGCCGGCGGCGTCCAGGCGCTGCGCAACTTCACCGCGGTCGACGAGTACGCCGCCGTCGTCTACGCCCACCCCGAGTACCTCGCGACCCTGGAGAGCTCGACGCCCATCTCGGCCCACGTCCCGGTGGACTTCGAGCTCCGGGGTTGCCCGGTGGACCGGCCTCAGCTGCTCGAGGTCCTCACCGCCTTCCTCCGGGGGCGCCGACCCAACATCCGCACCCACAGCGTCTGCATCGAATGCAAGCGCCGGGGCAACGTCTGCGTCATGGTCGCCCGCGGCACCGGCTGCCTCGGGCCGGTCACGCAGATGGGCTGCGGCGCCATCTGCCCCGCCTTCGCCCGCGGCTGCTACGGATGCTTCGGGCCGATGGAGACGCCCAACACGCAGTCGCTCTCCGCCGCCCTGGCCCGCGGCGGCATGGACAACCACACGCTGATGCGGCTCTTCCGCACCTTCAACGCCACCGCCCCCGCCTTCGAGGCGGCCAGCCGGGCCCGGGAGTCCCGGGAGGGAGGCCTGTGACCCACAGCACCCGCGACCTGACCGTCGAAGGGCTGGCCCGCGTCGAGGGCGAGGGCGCGATGCACGTCGTCATCACCGACGGCGAGGTCACCGACGTCAGGCTGCGCATCTACGAGCCGCCCCGCTTCTTCGAGGCGTTCCTGCGCGGCCGCGCCTACACCGAGCCACCCGACATCACCGCGCGCATCTGCGGCATCTGCCCCGTCGCCTACCAGATGAGCTCGTGCCAGGCCATCGAGCAGGCCTGCGGCGCCGTCATCGACGAGCCGATCCGAGCCCTCCGCCGCCTGCTCTACTGCGGGGAGTGGATCGAGAGCCACGTCCTCCACATCTACTTCCTGCACGCCCCCGACTTCCTGGGCGCGGCGAGCGCCATCGAGCTCGCCCGCGACCACCGTGACGTCGTCGAGCGCGCCCTCCAGATGAAGAAGATCGGCAACCAGATCATGGAGGTCGTCGGCGGGCGGGCGATCCACCCCATCAACGTCCGGCTCGGCGGCTTCTACCGCGCCCCCACCCGGCAGGAGCTGCGCCCGCTGGCGGAGCGGCTGCGCTGGGCGCGCGACGCCTCCATCGAGACCGTGCGCCTGGTCTCCACCTTCGACTTCCCCGATCTCGAGATCGACCACGAGCTGGTGGCCCTCCACCATCCCGACGAGTACGCCATCACCGAGGGACGGGTGGTCTCCGATCAGGGCCTCGACATCGAGGTGTCGGAGTGGCCGGAGCACATCGTCGAGGAGCACGTCGCCCGCTCGACCTCGCTGCACGGCCACCTCATCGAGCGCGGACGCTACCTGGTGGGCCCGCTGGCCCGCTACACCCTCAACTACGACCAGCTGCCGGCGGTGGCCCGGGAGGCCGCCACGGAGGCGGGACTGGGGAAGGAGTGCCGCAACCCCTTCCGCAGCATCGTGGTCCGCGCCGTCGAGACGGTCGCCGCCTGCGACGAGGCGATCCGCCTCATCGAGGGGTACTCCGAGCCGGACCGGCCCGCCGTCCCCGTCGAGCCGCGCGCCGGGGTGGGCCACGGCGCCACCGAGGCGCCGCGCGGCATCCTCTACCACCGCTACAGCATCGCCGACGACGGCACCATCCTGGAGGCGGACATCGTCCCCCCCACCGCGCAGAACCAGGACGCCATCGAGGCCGACCTGCGCAAACTGGTGGCCGCCAATCTGGAGCTGAGCGACCACGACCTCCAGCACCTCTGCGAGCAGTCGATCCGCAACTACGACCCGTGCATCTCCTGCTCGACCCACTTCCTCGACTTCACCGTCGAGCGGCGGTAGGTGGACGGAGCGGCCGGCGCCCCTCCAGTACGGTCGGCGGCGTCGCCGGTCCGCTGCGGAGCGCGGGACGGGCAGCCCCGCATCGTGGTCGTCGGCGTCGGCAACCCGATGCGCGGCGACGACGGCGCCGGCATCGCCGTGGTGGCCCGCGCCTGGCCTCTGCTGCCCCCCTCCGTGGAGGTGCACATCCAGTCGGGTGAAGCGACGGCCCTCCTCGACGCCTGGGAGGGCGCGGACCTGGCGGTGGTGGTGGACGCCGCCCGCTGGGCCACCCCCCCGGAGTTCGGGGTCACGCGGATCGACGCGGTGGATCAGCCGGACGCCCTGTCCGGCTTCGGCGCCGGCGCCAGCAGCCACAGCCTGGGCCTGGCCGAGGCGGTCGGGCTGGGGAGGGTCCTGGACCGGCTCCCGAAGCGGCTCGTCCTCCTCCTCGTCGCCATCTCCGACGACGCTCACGGTGCCGGGCTCTCCGTGATGGCGGAGCAGCGCGTCGGGGAGGCGGTCCTCGCCCTGGTCGCCGAGGTCCACGGGGTCACGGCCGCCCCGGCCGGATAGCCGTCCCCGCAGCGCCGGCGGCGGGGCGGCGGCAGGGCCCGACGCCGGCCCGGACACCCCTACAATCGAGCGCCAGTGACGGATGTGGCCGTTCCGCCCCCGCGCTTCCTCGCCGACATCTACCAGGCCGTCAGCGAGTGCAACAAGTGCTCCCTCTGCCAGGCGGTCTGCCCCACCTACCAGGTCAACCCGGTGGAGTGGGAGACGGCGCGGGGCCGCGTCTCGCTCATCCGCGACGCCATGGAGGGCCGCCTCGAGCTCGGTGACATCGCCGACGGGCCCCTCTCCACCTGCCTCACCTGCAACAACTGCGTCGCCGCCTGCCCGCCCCGGGTGCCCACCGCGGAGATCGTCGGCCGGGCCCGCCAGGAGCTGCACGAGCAGGAGGGATACCCCCTGGGCCAGAGCTGGCTACTCCGCGGTCTCCTCCCCCATCCCTGGGGCATGCGCCTGCTCCACCGCCTGGGCCGCGCCGCCCAGGTCACGGGCCTGTACGGGGTCGCCCAGCGCCTGCGCCTGCTCCGCCTCCTCGGAACGGCCGGCGGCATGGCGGAGCTGGCCGGGCGCCTGCCCCACCGCCGCGCCGACCAGCGGGTGGCCGGGCTGCCCGCGGTGACGGCCCCCGTTCGCGGCCGGGTCGCCTTCCTCATCTGCTGCTACCAGAACATCGCAGCCCCCGGGGCGACCGAGGCGGCGATGCGGGTGCTGCTCGCCAACGGCTACGACCTGGAGGTGCCACGTCTGGGCTGCTTCGGCATGCCGGCGCAGAGCCTCGGCGACCGCCACGCCGAGATCGACATGGCGGTGCGCACCACCACCGCCCTCGGCCCGCTCCGGGTGGACGCCCTGGCCGGCGACGTCGCCAGCTGCATCGGACACGTCCAGGGGTACGGTCGCATCCTCGGCGACGACCGCCTCCTCGGCGCCGACGCCCGGAGGGTGGCCCGCTCCACCGACCTGGCCAGCGCCCTCCTCGCCGAGAGGGGTTGGCGGGCACCGCTCGGCCCCCTGCCCTGGACCGTCGCCGTCGACACCCCCTGCTCGCTGCCCCTGGACGGCCCGGCCCGGGGAGTGGCGCGGTCCCTGCTGGAGCGCATCCCCGAGCTGAGGATCACTCCCCTGGCGGAGTCGGAGATGTGCTGCGGCGGCCCCGGCGCCTATGCTGCCTCACAGCGATGGCGGAGTGACGCCATCCTCGCCCGCAAGTTCGAGAACGTGGTCAGGAGCGGCGCCGAGGTCCTCGTCACCGAGAACATCAGCTGCCTGGTCCAGCTCCGCCGCGGGGCCCGGCTCCACACCCCCCAGGTCCGGGTGCTCCACCTGATGGAGGTGCTGGACACCGCCATCGCGGCCGCCGGACCTCCGGCCTATTGAGCCTGTCCCCGAAGGACCCTGGCGCGTCACCATTGGGGGGTGGGATCCCGACGCGGGGCATCGTGGTGGCGGGGCGCGGCCCGGCCGTTCCAGCGGCGGCCGGTGGTCTCCGCGCTGGTCCTGGCCGCCGTCATCGCCGCCGGGCTCACCGGCCTCGGCCTCTCCCACCGCCTCCCCCAGGCCACCCTCCCCGCACCGCGGACGGTGGGGACCGTGCCCGTCACGGTCCCCCTGACCAGCACCGCCTTCTCCTTCCCCGCCGGATACGGCCTGCCCCACGACCTGGTCGCCGACCAGGCCGGGGCGGGGGTCTGGTTCCCCGCCGAGTCGGCGGGCGAGGTGCGGCTCTTCCACTGGGACGCGACGAGCGGCGCCCTCACCTCCCTGCTGCTCCTCTCCTCGCCGACGGTGGCGACCACCTTCTACCTCGGGGAGGGATCGGTCTTCGCCATGCAGGGCCGGTGGGCGGTGGTCGGCACCTCCACCCCGGCCGCCGGCGCCGCCCCGATCCTCCTCGACGCCGACACCGTGAGCGGGACCGTCCAGACCCTCTCGCTGCCCGACCCCGGGACCGGCACCATGGCGGCGGGGGCCGATCCCCACACCGTCCAGGCCGCCGCCATCGCCGCGGACGGCCGCGTCGCCTACGCCCTGACGGCGGAGAGCGGGGTGGGGATCTGGAACCCGGCCTCGGGCACCTACTCGTCCATCCCGGTGCCCGGCGGTGGCGACGCCGACGACCTGGCCTTCGCCCCCGACGGCACCCTGGTGATGGCGGTGGACGGCAACGGGTTCGGCGCCCCCGACGAGGTGGCCATCGCCACCACCGGCGGCACCGCGACGCTCCTCGGCGGGGTCGGCGGCGGGCTGCTGTCGCCCGACGCCGACGGCGTGCTGGTGAGGACGTCGAGCGGGGTGCGCCAGGTGTTCCCGTCGGGGGCGGTCACCGCCCCGTCCGTCGCCGCCCCGGGGACCGTGTACGCCGACGACCCGGTCGTCGAGACCGCCTCGGGCCGGTACGTGGTCGCCACCGACACCGGTGTGGACATCGAGGGCACGACGACCGAGCGCTTCCGCCTCCCCACCTCGGTGCAGACCTGCGGATTCTCGTACTTCCCGCCCGCCGGCAACGTGCTGGGATGGACGCCGCCCCCCGCCAGCGCCTCCTGCACCTTCCCGGGCTTCCCCATCAGCCTCGGCGCCGACGCCGCGGACAACATCTGGATCATCGCGAGCGGTGACAACCAGGACATGCAGCTGATCCCCGCCCGCGCCTACTGACGGGACCGGCCCCGGGCGCCGGCAGGTTCAGTTGCCCTCTGGACTACCATGCGCGCCATGAGCGGCGCCGCTGCGATCGTCTGCGAGAAACTGACCAAGGACTATGGGAGCAAGCGCGCCCTCGACCACGTCGACCTCGAGCTGCGCAGCGGCGAGATCTTCGGCTACCTGGGCAGCAACGGCGCCGGCAAGACGACCACCATCCGCTGCCTGCTCGACCTCATCCAGCCGACCTCGGGGCGCGCCACCGTCCTCGGCCTCGACAGCCACGACGACAGCATCGAGGTCCGCCGGCGCACGGGATACCTGCCCGGCGACCTCCGCCTCTACGAGAACCTGACGGCGCGCCAGCTGCTCACCTACCTGGGCAGGCTGCGCGGCGGGGTTCCCGCCGCACGGGTCGAGGAGCTGGCGCAGCGCATGGAGCTGGATCTCGGCCAGCGCTGCGGGGCCATGTCCCACGGGCAGCGGCAGAAGGTGGGGGTCATCCAGGCGCTGATGCACGACCCCGACGTGCTCATCCTCGACGAGCCGACGGCGACGCTCGACCCGCTGATGCAGCGGACCGTCCACGACCTCATCCGCGAGGCCAGGGACCGCGGCGCCACCATCTTCGTGTCGTCGCACGACCTCCCCGAGGTCTCCCGGCTCTGCGACCGGGCGGGCATCCTGCGTCACGGCAGGCTGGTCGCCGTGCAGGACGTCAACGAGTTGGCCGAGCAGGGCCAGCACACCATCGCCATCGAGTTCCGCGAGCCGGTCGCGGCCTCGGCGTTCGAGGGCCTCTCCGGCGTCTCACAGGTGACCGTGGCGGACCGGACGCTGACCCTCACCGTGAGCGGCGACCTCGACAGCGTGGTCAAGACCGCCGCGAGGTATCAGGTCCACAGCCTGCACAGCGCCGAGGTCGACCTCGACGAGGTCTTCCACGACTACTACCGCGCGGGGACCGACGATGCGCCTTGACGTCTTCCGCCGCGAGCTCTCCGACCACCGCCGCTCCGCCATCGCCTGCGCCGTCGGCGCGGCCCTGCTGGTCGCCATGTACATCTTCTTCTACCCCACCATCCACAGCAGCGGCGCCGGGGTGCAGCAGCTGCTCAACACCATGCCCAAGGGGTTCCGCAACGCCTTCATCGGCCAGGGCGTCGACTACCTGACGCCGGACGGCTACCTCGGCACCGAGTTCTTCAGCTTCCTTCTCCCCATCCTGCTGCTGGCGATGGGGATCATCGCGGGGAGCCGCGCCCTCGCCGGGGAGGAGAAGGCCGGCACCATCGACCTGCTGCTCTCGACCCCCATCCGCCGACGCCGTCTCGCCGTGGAGAAGATCGCCGGCGCGCTGCTGCCCGTGGTCCTGGTCGCCGCCGTCATCTGGGTGGTCGTCACCGCCATCGGGCCGTCGCAGGGACTGTCGGTGGGCGCCGGCGACCTCGCCGCCGCCCTGGCGGCCATCGCTCTCCTCGGCATCGGCTTCGGCATGCTGGCGTTCCTCATCTCGTCGGCGACCGGCTCCACCGGCCTCGGCGGCGGCGTCGCGGGAGGCCTGGCGGTGGCGATGTACGCGCTCAACCTGTTCGGGTCCCTGGTGAGCGGGCTCACCGGCTTCGCCGACGCGGTGTCGCCCTTCCACTGGTACGGGGGCTCCGGGGTCCTCGCCAACGGCGTCCCCACGTCCGGGATCCTGCTGCTCATCGCCTGCCCGATCGTGCTGCTCGCCATCTCGCTGGTCCTGTACGACCGGCGCGACCTCACCGCCTGACGGAGAGGTGCGGGTGAGGGACGGCACGACCCCTCGACCGGTCCGGAGGCCGGCGCCATGAGCGTGTGGCTGCGCCTCCTCATCGCCGTCGCCGTGGCCACGCACGGCTTCGTCTACGTCCCCTTCGGCCTCGTGGTGCCGGGCACCCTGAGGGGGAGGGCGGGACCGTCGCTCCTCCTCGGGCACATCGCGCCTGCCCCTGTGGTCCGCGGCGCGGTGCCGGTCCTGCACGTGCTGGCCGGGATCGTGTTCCTCCTCTGCGGCACCGCCATCGCCCTGGCCCCCTTCGCACCGGATCTGTGGCGGCCCCTCGCCATCATCGGCTCCGCCATCGGGCTGCTGGCGTTCGCTACCCTCTGGGACGGCAGCCGGGAGCGTGCCGTCGAGGAGGGGGCCATCGGCGCGGTGGCCAGCCTGTGCATCCTGGCCGGCGCCTTCGCGCTGCCGGGCATCTTCTCCTGAGCGGTCAGGAACCGTACCCCGGAACCGGCCCGATGATGGGCTGGTACCGCCAGGTGCTCCCGCCGTCGGCGGTCACCCGGCCGGTTGCGGTGCGCCGCCGGGTCATACCCATGACCGAATGGCGCCTGACGGAGGGTCCGTCACCTCCCGCGCCGCGCGCCCCGTGCCCCCCGGGCGATGGCGATCAGAAGGGTCATCACCACGACGGGGACGAGGGACAGCAGGACCCGTCCGGAACGCTGGAGGGATACGAGACGGCGGCGGAACCGGCCATCGCCGCGGCGATGAATCCGATGTCCATCACCTGGATGGCGCCGAGCACCAGGGAGGCGAGGCCGCGACGTCGGACGGCGAACACGACGCCGCCCGCGACGTTGAGCCCGACCATCGCGAAGGCCGCGATGACCAGATGGATCGTGAACGCGAGCTGCTCCGGCGATGGCGGCGCTCCGAGACTGCCCAGGTCCCTCAGGGCCCACGCCAGACCTCCGACGAACAGGAGCACCAGCCCCTCGGCGAGAACCAGCAGCAGGACGCCCCCGATGGCGAGCCCCCTGCCGGTGATCGGCCGGGGCATCGGAGCGGCGACCTCTCCCCCGGGTGGTGGAACGGTGGAACGCCGCTGGGAAGGCGGCCGAACCGGGCCCGTCACGATGGCATTCCTTCCTGTTCAGCTCTCAGCCGGCGGAGGCATCCTTCCCGCTCTCGCGGGCGGCCTGGGCGAGAGCGGCCTTGCGCAACAGCCGCTGCTCCCTTCTGACCCGCGCCTGGGCCTGGCGGCGGCGCTCCTGGTCGGTCTCGGCAACGACGGGCGCCACCTGGGTCGGCCTGCCCTGGGCGTCGAGGCCGACGAAGACGAGGTGGGCGCTGGCGACGTGACGCCTCTCCCCGGTGGGCACCGTCTCCACGTCGACGCGCACGCCGACCTCCATGGAGCTGCGGTGGACGTCGTTGACCATCGCCTTGGCCGTCACCAGGTCGCCGATGAAGACGGGGGCGAGGAAGCTCATCTCGTCCATCGTCGCCGTCACCACGCGGCGGCGTGCATGCTTCATGGCGGCGATGCCGGCGGCGCTGTCCACCAGCCGCATGATCGTGCCGCCATGCACGTAGCCGGCGTTGTTGGCGTGCTCGATCTCCATGAGCTGGGTGATCACCGTCTCCGACGCCGACGCCGGCCGCGGATCGAGGTCGGGCTCCGCCTCCGTCAGCCTCTGCAGCCCCGGCCGCAGCGTGAAGGCGTCGCTCATGGCAGCGACGCCAGCAGCGCCCGCACCGCCGTGGCGAGGCCGACGTCCAGGGCCCGCTCGTCGATGTCGAAGGCGGGATGGTGGTGCGGCGGTCTCTCCGCCTGCGCCGGGTCCCCCGCGCCGACCAGGAAGTAGCAGCCGGGGACCCTCTCCAGGAAGTAGGCGAAGTCGTCGCCGACGGTGATGGGGCGGCCGTTCTCGACCATCGCCTCGCCGACCGCGTCGACGGCGGCGCGGCGGACCACCGCGGCGACCGCCGCGTCGTTGACGACGGGAGGGCAGCCGTCGAGGAGCTCGTAGTCGAGCTCGCAGCGCAGCGCCACCGCCACCGCCCGCGAGAGCTCCTCGACGCGGGCCAGGAGGCGACGCCGCAGACCCTCCTCGGAGGCACGCACGGTGCCGCGCAGGCGCACCTCCTCGGCGATGACGTTGAAGGCCTGACCGCCCTCGATGCGCCCGATGGTGACGACGGCGGTGCCCTGCGGCGAGACCTCCCGGCTCACCAGCGTCTGCAGCGCCACCACGACGTGGGCGGCGGCGACGACGGGATCGATGCTGGTGTGGGGCAGGCCGCCATGGCCACCGTGACCGCGGACGGTGAGGCGGAACTCGTCCGCGCTGCCGAAGACCAGATCCGGCGAGACGGCCACCCGGCCGGTGTCGAGGGGCGCCCAGAGGTGCAGGCCGATGGCCCGGTCGACGCCGTCCAGCGCTCCCTGCGCGATCATCCGCTCGGCACCGGCGGCGACCTCCTCGGCCGGCTGGAAGCAGAGCCGGAGTGTGCCGGCCCACCGGTCCCTGAGCGAGGCCATGACGGTGGCGACGCCGAGGGCGATGGCCAGGTGGCCGTCGTGCCCGCAGGCGTGCATGGCGCCCTCCACCTCCGAGCGCACCGGCCGGCCGTCGTCGCGCTCGACGATGGGCAGGGCGTCCATGTCGGCGCGGTAGAGGACGGTGGGGCCGGGGCCGGCGCCGTCCATGTCGGCGAGCACGCCGGTGCTTCCCACCCCGGTGCGCACCCGGTAGCCGAGCTTCTCGCAGCGGGCCGCCGCCAGCGCCGCGGTGCGATGCTCCTCGTGGCCCAGCTCGGGGTGGCGGTGGAGGTCCCTTCGGGTGGCGACGACCTCGTCGTGGACGGAGGCGAGCTGGGCGTTGAGGCGGTCGTCCGCGGCGGCGGTCACGCGAGAGGCCCCTCGACGGCGGCGAGGCGCAGCGCGGCGTCGGCCAGATGGCGGTTGGCCACCACCTGGCTCGCCCCGGCGGCCATGGCGCGCCGGCGCAGCTGGTTGTCGTCGTGGTCGCAGAAGCCGACGATCATGGCCCCGGCGTTGCGGTGGCGGAGGCGGCCGATCGTCTCGAGGCGCGCCTCCGCATCGCTGTTGAGGTCGACGAAGAGCAGCGGCGCGTCGGGGAGGTTCTCCTCCCTCGGGGTCGCCACCAGGGCGACACCGCGAGCGGTGAGGGCGCTGCGCAGACGGCTGGAGAGGATCAGGTCAGCGCCGAGCAGAGCCACCCGCGGGACCTCGCTCATCGCCGGCCATCATATGGGCCGCGAGGCGCCGGGCGTCAGTTGGGCCGGGGGCCGAGGGCGGGCTCGCCCGGCCGCGGCGGCTGGGCGACGGTCAGGCCGATGCCGGCCAGCAGGCGGTCGCTCGAGGAGTACTCGACGCGGTACCGGCCCGGCTCCCCGAACATGGGCGACATGTAGGTCACCGTGCTGACGGTGATCTCCTCCTGCTCCTTGGGGATGGCCGCGGCCTGGAACTGCAGGGTGGCGGGCGGCAGCACCAGCTTGCCCTCCGCGTCCACCAGGCGCACCTCGACGGCGTGGACGCTCTTGGCGTCGGCGGCGGTGAAGCGGAAGCCCGCCACCACCGCGAAGGTGGCCCGCCCCGGGAGGGTGGGCATGGTCAGGGTGGTGAAGCCGCCGCCGAGCACGTAGAGCTTGCGGTCGGGGGGCACCACGGCGCTGTCGGCCAGGAATGCGAAGGCGACATCCATCAGGCGGTGGGGCGGATGACGCTGGCGGGGCCCTCGTCCTCGACGGTGCCGAGGGCGGCCAGGATGGCCAGCACGCCGACCACCAGGTCGAAGATGTTCACCGCCAGGGTGAAGTGCAGGCCGGCGAACGAGCGGGCCCCCGACAGGGTGTCGCCCATCACGAGGCCGAGGATGGCGAGGGCGAGCAGGACGGCACCGGCCACCGCGGTGACGATCCGGCCCAGCCTCCGCCCGAGGACGAAGCCGACCGCCGCGAAGGCGGCGAGCAGGACCAGGTCGAGGACGTCCCTGGCGTAGGTCATGTGCAGGACGACGCCCTCGACGTTGCCCTGGGCCTGCCCGGTTGCGACATGGGTGGCGTTCCCCAGGAAGAAGCCGCCGACGGTGACGATCAGGAAGACGAGGGTGCAGATCTGGGCGTAGAAGCGTGCCATGGCACCGGGATCATAGAGGGTCCGGGGGCCGCCTCAGGCCCGATCGACGCGGCCCACCGCGGCGGTGACGTTGTCGGTCGCCCCCGCCGACAGCGCCGCGGCCACGATGCGCCGCGCCGCCTCCATGAGGTTAGGTCCGGCGCTGAGGAGAGAGGCGATCTCGGCGTCCTCCAGGGCCCCCCAGAGGCCGTCGCTGCAGAGCAGCACCATGTCACCGGCCTGCGTCTCGGTCCGGGTGACATCGGCCGCCACCGGGTCGCCGAGGAGGGCCCTGGTCACGTAGTTGCGCCGCGGGTCGTGGCGGGCCTCGGCCCGGCCCAGGCGGCCGGCGCGGACCTGGTCGGCGACCAGGCTGTGGTCCTCGGTCAGCTGCCGCGCCACCCCGCCCCGGATGAGGTACGCGCGGCTGTCGCCGGCGTTGGCGACGGTCAGGTGGCCGGGGGTGAGGAGCGCCGCGACCATGGTGGTGCCGGGATTCCCGCCCAGGGTGCGGCGCACGCCGGCCACCGCCTCGTTGGCGAGGTCGACGACGGCCGGCAGCGGGTCGGCCCCATCACCGGGCATCCCCAGCCGCACCGTGGCGGCGGCGACGGCGGCCTCGGCGGCCTCGCGTCCGCCGTTCTGGCCGCCCATGCCGTCGGCGACGATCAGGCCCAGCCCGGCGCCGGGGAGGGGGACCAGCTGGAAGGCGTCCTGGTTCTCGCGGCGGACCGGTCCCTGGTCGGTGTGGGCGGCGCCCACGAGACGCCAGGAGGCGACGGCGACCGCCACCTCCTGATCGTCCGTCCGGCTCACGCGGGCTCCGCCCTCGATCTCAGACGAAGGTCGGGGAGCTCGGCGCGGGGGGCGCCGCGGGGGCGGCCACCCGGATGCGCCGGGTCGTGGCGACCCGCTTCGCGGGGGCACGCCTGGCCGTCGTCGCACGCTTGGCGGGAGCCCGCTTCGCCGCCGCGGCACGGGTGCCGGTGGCGCGCTTCGCCGCCGGGGCACGCTTCGCGGTCGTGGCCCGCTTCGCACCCGTCACGCGCTTCGCCGCGGGCGCGCGCTTCGCCGCCGGGGCACGCTTGGCGCGGGGCGCGGCGGGACGCGCCGGGCCTGCCTGCGCCGCCAGCTGCGCCTCGAGCTTCACCAGCACGCCGGCGAGGCGGATCACGCGCTTCTGCGCCTCGGCCACCTCCGCGCTCATCCGCTCGTGCGCCTTCTTGGCTTTGGCGACAAGCCGCTGCAAGTCCTTGACCGTGTTCTTCTTGGCCATAACCTTCTCCCTGGTGCACTCCGCGCCATCCGATGCGATCCGTCGCTGCGCTCGTGCCGTCGAGGCGTCACGACCTGCATCCCGCGCTCCCGGCAAGCCTACTCGCGATCGGCCGGTTTGCGTACCCACTTCGTCGAGGGCGCTGCGCGCGGTCTGTTCCGATCCGGCGGAGGCGGTGACGAACGCCGTCCGCGGCCGGGCGGCCTGAGGCACAATGGCTCGCATGTCCACCGCGAGCGAGCGGGCGCCGCGCCGCCTCAGGATCGAACCGGCCGCCGTCACCGCCGACGGCACCACGCTGCAGCCCTCGCTGGAGCTTCCCGTGGAACGCGAGCGCGCCCGCCCCGCGCCCCACCCGGGTGCGGCACGGTTGCTGAACCGCGAGCTCTCCTGGCTCGACTTCAACTCCCGCGTGCTGGCCCTCGCCGAGGACGAGAACGTGCCCCTGCTGGAGCGGGCGCGCTTCCTCGCCATCGCCAGCCGGGGGCTGGACGAGTTCTTCCAGGTGCGCGTCGGCGGCCTCAAGCAGCAGGTCGCCGCGGGGTTCGAGGGCGCCAGCGGCGATCCCTCGAGCCCGCGGGCCCAGGTGCAGGCGATCCGCCCCAAGGTGGAGAGGCTCTACGAGCGCCAGGGGCGGGTCTTCCTCGACAGCCTGGGGCCCGAGCTGGACCGTCACGCCATCCGCTTCTGCGACTGGGAGGCGCTCGACGACGCCGACCGCGCCTTCCTCGACACCGAGTTCGAGGATCGCATCTACCCGGTGCTGACACCGCTGGCGGTGGACCCTGGCCACCCCTTCCCCTACGTCTCCAGCCTCTCCCTCAACCTCATGGTGGTCATCGCCGAACCGGCGACGCACCAGGAGAGGATCGCCCGCATCAAGGTGCCGCCCCTGCTCAGCCGCTTCGTCGTCCTCCCCGACGGCGAGCGTTTCGTCCCCGTCGAGCAGGTCATCGCGGCCCACCTCGGCCACCTCTTCGAGGGCATGAAGGTCGTCACCCACCACGTCTTCCGCCTGACGCGGAATGCGGACTACCAGCTCGACAGCGACGACGAGGCCGACGACCTCGTCGAGGCGGTGCGCGCCGTGCTGCAGCAGCGCCGCCGCTCACCGCTGGTGGTGCGCATGGAGGTGGGGGCGGACATGCCGCCCACGCTCGTCGACCTGCTGATGCGCGAGGTCGACATCGAGGCGCGGGACGTGTACCGCGTCGCCGGGCCGCTCGACCTGGGCGGCCTCTTCGAGGTCTGCAAGCTGGACCGGCCCGAGCTGAAGTACCGCCCCTGGTCGGCGGTGACGCCCGCCAAGGCCGCATCCGCCGTGGGCGCGGCCGAGGCGGACATCTTCCGCAACCTCCGCCAGGAGCACATCTTCGTCCACCACCCGTACGACAGCTTCGAGAACACCGTCGAGGCGTTCATCGAGCGTGCCGCGGAGGACCCGCGCGTCCTCGCCATCAAGCAGACGCTGTACCGCACCTCGGGACCGGTGAGCCCGATCATCCGCTCGCTGACCCGCGCCGCTGAGGCGGGCAAGCAGGTGGTGGCGCTGGTCGAGCTGACGGCGCGCTTCGACGAGCAGAACAACATCAACTGGGCGGAGGTCCTGGAGGACGCCGGCGTCCACGTCGTGTACGGCACCGTCGGCCTCAAGACGCACGCCAAGGTCACCCTGGTGGTGCGCGAGGAGCAGGGCGGCATCCGCCGCTACTGCCACGTCGGGACGGGCAACTACAACCACGACACCGCCCGCATCTACGAGGACCTGGGCCTGCTCTCCAGCGACTCGGCGCTGGGGGCCGACGTCGGTGAGCTCTTCAACAGCCTCACCGGGTACAGCCGGCGGACGCGGTACCGCAAGCTGCTGGTGGCCCCGGCGTCGATGCGCCCGGCGCTGCTCAGCCTCATCGAGCGCGAGACGGCCAAGGGCGCCGAGGGCCGGATCATCATCAAGGTCAACAACCTGGTCGACCCCGAGATCATCGAGGCCCTCTACGCCGCCTCACGGGCCGGGGTGGACATCGACCTCATCGTGCGCAGCATCTGCTGCCTGCTCCCCGGCGTCCCCGGCCAGAGCGACAACATCCGGGTGCGCTCCCTGGTCGGCCGCTACCTGGAGCACTCGCGCATCCTGCGCTTCGGCCGCGACCCCAAGGACGCCGACTACTACATCAGCTCGGCCGACCTCATGCCCCGCAACCTCGACCGCCGCGTCGAGGTCGCCCTGCCCATCCGCTCCGCCGACCTCCGGGCGCGGCTCGAAGAGATCCTCGGCATCAACCTGAGCGATGACGTGCTGGCCTGGTCGATGACCCCCGACGGCACCTGGGAGAAGGTCCCCACCGTGACCGGCGTCGACACCCAGGTCCGTCTCCAGGAGCTGGCCCTGGCCCGCTTCGAGGCGGAGGGCTGACGACGGGCCCGCTGGTCCACCGGCGCCACCTCGACTTCACGGTCGGCCCCACCTTCCGGCTCCGCCAGTTGGGCCTGCACCCGGTCACGGAGACGGTGGTGGACCGCTTCCACAGCATCCACTGGGACACAGCCGACCTCCGGCTGGCCCAGTGGGAGGCGGGGCTGCGGTACCGGCGCGGCCGCGGCTGGCGGGCGACCCTCGCCTCGTACATGGTGGCCGGGGTCGCCCACCAGGTCGAGATGGATTTCGACGGGCCGCAGGAGACGCCGCCGCCCGAGGCGGTGCGCCTGCTCGACGGGTACCTGCGCGGAGCGCCGCTGCGGCCGGCCGGTGTGGTGCGCCACCTGGAGAGCCGCCGGCAGATGGGGGACGTGTGCCTGGTCCACCAGGTGGTCAGCCGCATCGAGAACCGCCACGCCGTCCAGGGGGCCCGCCGGCTCAGCCTGCGCAGCGCGGCGGAGCCCGGGGAGCGGCGCCTGCTCGCGGCGCTGCGACGCGCCGGCATCATCGACCCGAGCCCGCTGCCGCTCGTGTCCGAGCTGTTCGGCGAGGAGGCCCGGCCGCTGTGGCGGGTGGAGGGCCTGGAGGCCACCAGCAGTGTTGCCGCCACCGTCTCCAGTGCGCTGCGGGACTTCACCGCCCGGTTGATCCGCAACCAGCCGCTGCTGCTGGAGGGGAGCGACCCCGAGGGCGTCCACCAGGCCCGGGTCGCCTGCCGGCGGTTGGGCTCGGCGCTGCAGACCTTCTCCACCGTGGTGGACACCGGCTGGTCGGAGCCGCTCCGCGCCGACCTCACGTCCCTGACCGACGCCCTGGGCGCCGTCCGCGACACCGAGGTGCTGCTGATGCGCCTGCGCGGCAGCGCCGCCCGCGTGCCGGGGCTGGACGCCGCCACCGCCGAGCGGCTGCTGGGGCAGCTCGAGACGCAGCGCACCGAGGCGCGCGAGGAGCTGGTCCGCCGCGTCTCCTCGCCCGACCACCGCGCCCACCTGGAACGGCTGATCGCCGCCGCGACCAGACCCTGGGTGCTCGCCGACACGGCCGAGCGCCCCGCCGTGGAGATCCTCTCCCCGCTCGTCGAGGCGAGCTGGCGCAAGCTGCGCCGCCAGGTCGGACGCGTCGGGGCGCAGCCGGACGACAGGGGGCTGCACCGCGTCCGCATCCTCGCCAAGCGCTGCAGGTACGCGGTCCTGGCCGTCGCCCCGGTGGCCGGCGAGGCGCCGGCACGCACCGCCGTCATCCTCGGCGAGCTGCAGGACGCCCTCGGCGAGCAGCACGACGCGGTGGTCGCCGGGGAGTGGCTGCGGCGGGCCGCCGATCCCGAGACCTCCTTCGTGGCCGGGATCCTCTACGCCAGGGAGCGCGAGCTGGCCGAGAGGGGGCGCACGGCGTGGCGGGGCCCATGGCGCTCGCTGGTGAAGAAGGAACGGTGGCGCTGGCTGTGACCCAGGTGCTGCTCATCCGCCACGCCGACGCCGGCGACAAGTCGCAGTGGACGGGCGACGACCGGGAGCGGCCGCTCAGCGAGGCGGGACGGGCCCAGGCCGACCTCCTCGTCGGGACGCTCGATGCGCACCCGCTGCGGCACCTGCTCACCAGCGGCTACGCCCGCTGCGCGCAGACCCTCGCCCCCGTGGCGGCCCGGCGAGGCCTCCCCGTCGAGGCCGTGCCCTGGCTGGAGGAGGGGGCGGACGCCCGCGAGGTGCTGGGGGCGCTGATCAAGGGCGGCGACGTGGCGGCCTGCACCCACGGCGACGTGGTCAGCGGCGTGCTCTTCGAGCTGGCCGAGCGCGGCGTCCAGCTCGGCCCGTCGCCCCGGATGCAGAAGGGGTCCACCTGGGTCCTCGACGTCGAGGACCGCGAGGTGCGTTTCGCCCGCTACCTGCCGCCACCGGCCTGAGGGCTCTTCCCGGTCGGAGGGCCTCCTCGGGCCCCGAAGACGCTTCCCGGCTACGGGTGCGTCGCGATCGCCCAAACGACAAGCGCGATCATCGCGGCGACGAGGGCGCCGATGGTGCTGATGAAGATGCGCAGGTAGCTGTCGGAGCGCTTGAGGATGGCAGCTGTCGTCTTGATGTAGCCGTCCACCGAGGTCTTGAGTTCCCCGACGTTGGCCGACAGGGTCGCCATCTCGCGGATGACCTCTCTCAGGGCGTACCCCCGGTGCTGGCGGATGTCGTCGATCTCGCCGCCTGTGATCTTGTCCTGCTCCTGGTACTCGTCCCCGGCGCGGGCTCCGTATGGCTGCCCCACGTCCGCGCCGAGGTCATGGAAGACCAGTGTCACCAGTGGTTCGCCATAGGCAATCGCGATCTCTCGCGGGCTGAGGTTGACCAGCGCCACGTGAAGCCGGCCGCGGAAGCCAGGGTCGATCTGGGGACCGGCGAGTAGGTCCAGCCCCTTCCGGGCGAAGGCGGAGCGCAGCCCGATCTGTGCCGCATACCGGCTGCCAACGCGGACCTTCTCCAGCGTGGTGACGAGCGCCAATTCGCCCGGTGGAATGGTCAGCAGCCGCTTCTCCACCAATTCCACGATGTCGGTGCCGGTGCCCAGGAAGGCCTCCGGCCCGAGATGGAGGTCGAGGCTTGAGACCTTGATCCATTCCAGCCTGGCGGGGGGATCGAGCTCGATGCCGCCGGACGCGAAGGTCTGACGCAGCGCCACGTCACTCATCACCGCCATAGCTCACCCCCGGGAGGCGGACATCTGTTCGACAGCATGGTGGCGGGTGTCCGCGGAATGCCCAAGCCTGACCCGCCACGACGCGGTGAGCGAAGTGTGGGTCGCCGCCCGCCTCAGGGCGCGGGAGCGGCCGGTGCCGGGGCGGCGGCCTCGGCGGGCGCCGCCGCCTCGGGGGCGGCCGCGGGCAGGTGGACGATGAAGGTCGTGCCCCGGCGCGGCTCGGACTCCACCCGGATCTGGCCGCCGTGCGCCTCGACCACGTGGCGCGCGATGGCGAGCCCCAGGCCGGTGCCCTCCCCGTCGCGCTGCCGCGAGCTGTCCGCCTTCCAGAAGCGCTCGAAGATCCTCGGCAGGTCCTCGGGGCGGATGCCGACCCCGGTGTCCTGCACGGTGAGCTCCACCCACCCGCCCCCCTCCAGGGGCTTGGCGGTGACGGTGATCCGCCCCTCGGGCTGGGTGAACTTGATGGCGTTGTGCACCAGGTTGCGGAGCAGCTGGCCCAGCCGCGAGGCGTCGCCCAGCAGCGGCGGCGTGCCCGGGGCCACCTCGACGCGGAGGTCCAGGCGGCGCTCCTCGGCCAGCGGCCGGAGCCGGTCGATGGTCTCGACCAGATCGTCGAGCGGCACGGGCGCCAGGTTCAGGGGGCGCTGACCCGACTCGATGCGGCTCAGCTCCAGCAGCTCCTCGACCATCTGGCCCATGTGGCCGACCTCGAGGGCGATGCGCTGGATGAAGCCGGCGGCGACCTCGGGATCCTCGACGGCACCCTTCTGCAGGGTCTCGGCGAGCAGCCGGATGGCCGTGATCGGCGTGCGCAGCTCGTGGGAGACGTTGGTCACGAAGTCGCGGCGCACCCGCTCCAGGCGGCGCAGCCGGGTCTCGTCGCGCACCAGCACCATGGCCGCCACCTGCTCGTGGGCGACCGGGAAGGCGCGGACGACGATCACCGCCCGGGAGTCGCCGATCTCCCGCTCCACCGCCGCCTCAGCCTGGCGGCAGGCGGTGAGGACCCGGAGCAGCCGGTAGTCGGCGCCCAGCTCGGCGAGGGTCCGCCCGTCGCACTCGTCGGGGAGGTCGAGCAGGTGGCGCGCCTCCTCGGTCGCCACCAGGATGCGCTCGGCGGCGTCCACGGCGATCAGCCCGTGGCCGCCCTCCATCTGCTCCCCCACCGCCGCCAGCAGGGCGACGGCCGAACCCGGCGTAGCCAGCTCGGGCGGGGCGTCGACGGCGCCGAGCAGGCGGTGCCCGGCGGCGCCGCCGCCCCCGCGGCCGGCCACGGACGAACGAGTATCAGCCATCACTGGCAGTAACCTGTGAGGAACGAACTCAGGAACTGGCTGCGGAAGCGCTCCGGCGCGATTCCCGGAAGCGGCTCCCAGACGCTGTTAACCGTCCGATAATCTGAACGATGTTTCGGTGCGTTAATGGCGCGATAATCTTTGGTGCGCTTCGGGTTTCGCGCGCCGCGCGCTCCGGCTCCGCCACCCCGCCTCATCGCCGTCACGGTGCATAATCATGGCAGTTCATGAGAACGGACTGCCGTCTCCGACCCGGTGACGTCCCGACCGGCGGGCCCGACTGATGGCGGTTCCCCCGAAACATATCCTGGTCGTCGAGGACGAGGATTCGATCCGCCACACGCTCCGCTACAACCTCAGCCAGGAGGGGTACTCGGTGAGCGAGGCGGCCACCGGCACCGAGGCCCTGAACGCCGCCCGGCGCCACCGCCCCGATCTCATCCTCCTCGACCTGATGCTGCCCGAGCTCTCCGGCCTGGAGGTCTGCCGCATCCTCCGCCAAGAGATGACCATCCCCATCATCATGCTCACCGCCAAGGGCACCGAGCTGGACAAGGTGGTCGGGCTCCACGTGGGGGCGGACGACTACGTCACCAAGCCCTTCTCCCTGAACGAGCTGCTGGCCCGCGTCGCGGCCATGCTGCGCCGGGCGGAGATGACGGCCCGGGAGCAGATCGCCGAGCGCGAGGTCGAGGAGGTGGGCAACTTCCGCATCGATCGCGGCGCCCGCACCGTCCACATCGACGGCGAGGAGCTGCACCTGGCGCCCAAGGAGTTCGACCTCCTCTCCCTGCTGCTCCTCAACGCGGGCCGGGCCCAGTCGCGCCAGGTCATCATCCAGAGGATCTGGGGCAGCAAGTTCTACGGCGACCACAAGACGGTGGATGTCCACGTCCGGTGGCTGAGGGAGAAGTTCGAGCGCTTCGACAAGCTCCCCTTCCGCATCACCACCGTCTTCGGGGTCGGATACCGCATCGACCGCCTGGACAAGACGGCGGCGTAGCCGGGGCATCCCACCCGGGATGCTGACCGCGAATTCGCGAATCCTTAAGCGATCGGCACATACGCTCCGAGCGTGGCGAACCCCGGCTCCCCGGCCCTCCTCGAGCGGCGTGTGGCAACCACGCCGGAGAGGACCGCCGCCGGTGACCCAGGATCGCCATCTCTCACCGTTCTCACCTGGCCGTTCCCGCCTGCCGGCGGAGCGGAGCCGCGCCGGGCGTCACCATCGCCCCGGGGCCTCGCCCTGGTGGGGCACGCCGGCCTCGCCATCGACCGGCTCCACGGCACCCCCGACCTGCGCCGCATCGAGGCGGCGGCCCGGCTGGGCCTCGACCGCCTGGAGCTGGACCTCTGCCACACCGCCGATGGCACCATGGTGGTCCGCCACGACGACCGCCTGGAGCCCCGCAACGTGGCCCGCCCCCACCTGCTGGAGGGCCGGGCGGGGTCGCCGGTCGCCTCCACCACCCTCTCCGAGCTGCGGCGCCTCGACCCCGAGGTGATGACCATCGACGACGCCGTGGACGCCGTCGGCCGCCGGGTGCCGCTCCTCCTCGACCTCAAAATGGCGTCGGTGGCGCCGCTGCTGGGCAGCTGGCTGGCCGGCCGGCGGGACACCCGCGACTTCGCCGTCTGCACCGAGAGCGCCACCGCCCTCCACGAGCTGGGCGACTGGGCGCCGCAGGCGGAGCGTTGGCCCACCTTCCCGGCCATCGGGCGGCGCCGGCGTGAGCACGTGGGACGGGTCCTGGGCGGGCTGTGGCAGACCAACCGCGATCTGCGCCGGGCGGGTCGCAGCCTGCGGGAGCTGGGCCGCGCCGTCCGCTTGAGCCTGGATCCGGCGGAGTGCCTCGGGGTCATCTGCGGCCTGCCATGGCGGTCCCGGCTGCCCGACATCGTCGCCCGCCGCAGCCGGGAACTCCGGGCGTCGGGCCTCTGCATCCAGCACTGGCTGATCAGCCCCGAGCTGTGCGAGAGGGCTCAGCGCCTGGGGCTCACCGTCACCGCCTTCACCGTCAACGACCTCCGCGTCGCGCGCCAGGTGGTGGACTGCGGGGTGACCATGATCACCACGGACTCCGTCCCGCTGCTGCGCCGGGCGCTGCGCCCCGCCGGGGAGCGCATGGAGACGATCGGGCGCTGATCGCGCGGGCCCCCCGCCAGAGGGCGGTCAGGTCCGAGGGCCGTCAGGTCAGAGGAGCTGCTTGACCAGGTTCTCGATCTGGGCGAGCGTCGCCGGCGTGCCCTCGGTGAAGATGCCCACGAAGTTGCTGCCCTGCCCGGCCACCACGCCCTCAACGGTCAGGCCGGCGGCGGAGTACTGGTACGTGGCCGCCTCGTCCCCCACCCCCGACAGCGGGGCGAAGCTGACCGTCACGCCAATCCCCTGCAGGCTCGTCAGCTGCTTCTGCTCCTCCTGGGTGATGAAGCCGGAGGGCACGCCGCTGGCGAGGGCGACGATGACGACCACGGGAGTGGCGCTCTCGGAGATGTACGAGCACGCGATCCCCGACTCGCCGCTGGGGACGGGGGTTGCCCCGGCGGCCGGGGTGACGACGGTCGGAGCCGGCAGGGTCGTACCCAGGGCGCTGCCGACGGTGGACGCCGAGGGGCACGAACCGGTGGCGATGGCGGAGTTCGTCGCCGGCGTGGGGGTGGGCGCCGTCGACGCGGGCGTCGCCGTCCCGCCACCCGGCGCCGACGAACCGGAGGACGGCGTCGTGGAGGAGGAGCCGCAGGCCGCCAGCAGCGCAGCCGCGAGCGATCCAGCGAGCAGCGTGGGAAGAGTGGTGCGACGGGACACGGGAGGCCCCCCTCCGATTGCCCTGCTGTCCCCAGGGCGCTGGTCCCCCAACCGACCTGACAGTACGGGGTTTCGACGGCCGTGACAAGGACGGGGTTGGGCGCCCCGGTCACCGCGGACGCCGGGGGCCGCCGCGCGCCGGGCCGCCCCCGGCGCCCCTCCCCACGGGCAATCGGTGTCCTGGTACTGTCCCGGGATCGTGGCTCTGTGGATCGCCATCTTCTACGGGGTCTTGCAGGGATCGACCGAGCTCTTCCCCGTCTCCTCCCTGGGCCACGCCGTGGTCGTCCCGCCGCTGCTCCACATCCCCGTCCACGAGAGCTCGAAGAGCTTCGTCCCCTTCCTGGTCCTGCTCCACATCGGCACGGCGACGGCCCTCATCGCTGTCTACTGGCGGCAGTGGGGACGCATCGTGGGCGGGTTCTTCCACAGCGCGGTGACGGGCCAGATCGGTCACGGGGACGACCGGCTCGCCTGGCTGCTCATCGTCGGGACCATCCCCACCGGCATCGTCGGCTTCCTCTTCCAGAAGCCGCTGCAGAACCTCTTCGCCGACCCCCGGCTGGCCAGCGGCCTGCTCATCGCCAACGGCGGCATCCTGCTCGGGGCGGAGCTACTCCGCCGCCGCTCGGAGCGGCGCGCCGGGATCTCCCACCGCGACCCGGGCCTGGAGGCGGGCCGGTACCGGACGGTGGAGGATCTCGGCTTCGTCCAGGCGGCGATGGTCGGTGTCTGCCAGACCCTGGCCCTGTTCCCGGGCATCTCCCGCTCCGGCTCCACCATGGCGGGCGGGCTGGTCGCCGGGCTGCGCCACGAGGAGGCGGTGCGCTTCTCCTTCCTTCTGGCGACGCCCATCATCCTGGCCGCCGGGCTGCTCGAGCTCCCCTCCCTGGCGGGGGTGGCCGGGCTCGGCTCGATAATCGTGGGGGCCGTGGTGGCCGGGCTCACCGCGTACGCCAGCGGCCGTTTCCTGATCCGCTTCTTCCGGGTCGGCCGTCTCGACCCGTACGCGTACTATTGCGCCGGCCTCGGTCTCATCGGCCTGATCCTGCTCACCTAACCACCTCGGGGGAGACGCATCCGTGATCGCCAACAGCCGCAAGGGTCACCGCGGCATCGCCGTCGGCCTGCTCGTCATCGCCGTCGCCTGCATCGTCATGGCCATCTACTACCTGGTGGTCAAGACAAGCTTCCTGGCCAGCCACTACGGCACGCAGCCGAAGCACGCGATCGTCCTCGCGGTCGTCGCCGTGATCGCCCTGTTCGCCGCCAACATCGCCTGGAGGCACAAGGCGGCCTGAGCCCTGGCGGAGTACATCCGCGTCGACCGACCCGCCGGGTGACCGATGATGGCGTGGCGCCGCGCAACCCGCGCACGGCCGCTGCTGGAGCCGGAGATTGGTGATGTCGACGAGGAGCGACGCCGTGGCACGACCGCATGACGGCGACGCGGCGGCGGGCGATCCTCCCCGGAGGGGGTGGCGGCTCGCCGCCCTGCTGGCAGTGGGCGCCCTGCTGCTCGTCGCCGTCGCCGTGGGTTCGCGCAGCAGCCCCAGCGGCGCCCTCAGAGTGCCCACGACGGTCGGGGCGTGGCAGGCCGCCTTCCAGGCCGTGCTCGGCATCCTCGCCGGGGCCATCGTGGCCGCCGACGTCGCCATCCTGGTGCTGAGGGCCCTGAGCCGCTCGGGGAGGCGCGAGCCGAAGGCGCCGGAGTGGATCGTCGAGTCGATCCCGGCCTCACCGCTGACGGCGCTGATGCTGGTCCTCCTCCCCGTCCTGATCGTGGGGGGGCTGATCGCCTGGATCGTCTGGACGATCATCCACCTCCCCAAGACCGTCCACCACGCCGCGGTGCTGCCCCTGGTCCCCCTCCGGCCCGGCTCTCCGTCCGGCACCGCGGCCGCCGTGACGGCCGGCCTCCCCACCCCGGTCTGGGTCGGGATGCTGGCCGGGGCGGCGCTGGTGGCGGCGGCGGCGCTCGTCCTCGTGCTGCGCCGGCCGCCAGTGCCGGGGCCGGCCCTTCCCGCTCCGCCCGCCGAGACGCCGGTCGAGGTGGTGGACGCCGCCATGGGCGCCTTGGCCACCGAGGGCGACCCGCGGCGGGCGGTCATCGCCGCGTACGCCACCATGGAGCGCCTGCTGGCGTTCGCCGGCTCACCGCGCCGCGCCACCGACACCCCCGCCGAACACCTGGCCCGCAGCCTTGTCCTGCTCGGTGCCGGCCGGGAGCCGGCGGGGCGGCTCGCCGCCCTCTTCGAGAGGGCCCGCTTCAGCCATCACCCGATCGACGAGAGCGTGCGGCAGGCGGCCCTGGACGCCCTGTCCGGGGTCCGGATGGGCCTGGAGCCCCGGGGGGCGGAGCCGTGAGGCGCGCCGCCGGCCCGGTCGCGGTGGCCGTCGCCGCAACGGTCCCCACCTCCTTCCTCGCCGCCGGCCGGGGGAGCGCCGGGTGGGCGGTGGTCCTCTACGTCTCCTGCCTGGTGGGCTGCGTGTCCTGGTGGCTGCTGCAGGGGGTTCGCCCCGAGGGGGATGCGCCGCGGGAGCTGATGCGGTCAGCCCTCACCCCCGGGCCGTCCGCGCCCGGGGCCGACCGGCCGGCGGACCTGATCCGGCTGCAGGGTCTCATCGCCTCCTCCAGGGGCTCCGCCCTGGATGCCCAGGCGCGGCTCCGCCCTCACCTTCGCGAGCTCGCCGCCTCGCTCCTGGCCAGCCGCCGCGGCGCCGTCCTCGATCCCGCCCGTGATGACATCGCCACGGCGCTGGGGGCTCCCGGCGAGCCGCTGCTCGCGCGCGGCGCCGACCGGCTGCCGCCGATCACCGAGCGGGGCCCGCCGGTGGAGGACATCAGCAGGGTTGTCGCGCTCCTTGAGAGGATCTGACCGATGACCGATGTCCACGACGTCGCCGTCACCGGGGACGCCATCCTCACCGAGATCGAGCGCGTCGTCGTCGGCAAGCGCGAGACGCTGGAGCTGCTCCTCACCGGGGTGCTCGCCGGCGGCCACATCCTCATCGAGGACTACCCGGGGCTGGCCAAGACCCTGATCGCCCGCTGCCTGGCCCAGGTGACCGGGCTCGAGTTCCGGCGCATCCAGTTCACCCCCGACCTGCTCCCCGCCGACATCACCGGCTCGGCGATCTTCGACCAGCGCGCCGGCACCTTCAGCTTCCAGCCGGGGCCCATCTTCACCAACCTGCTGCTCGGCGACGAGATCAACCGGACGCCCCCCAAGACCCAGGCGGCGCTGCTCGAGGCGATGGCCGAGCACCAGGTCACCGTGGACGGGGTCAGCCACGGGCTGGCACCGCCGTTCATCGTCGTCGCCACCCAGAACCCCATCGAGTACGAGGGGACCTATCCCCTCCCCGAGGCCCAGCTCGACCGCTTCCTGCTGCGCATCGCCGTCGGCTACCCGACCGGCGACGAGGAGGCGGAGATCCTCCGCCGGCGGGTGGAGCGCCGCAGCGACGCGGTGAGCCTGGACCGGATCGTCGACCGTCCCACCCTGCTGGCGCTGCAGCAGGCGGTCGAGGATGTGCACATCGATGACACCATCACCGGCTACATCGTCGCCCTGGTGGCGGCCACCCGAGAGCGGGCCGACGTCCTGGTGGGCGCGAGCCCGAGGGGGAGCCTCGCCATCATGGCGGCGGCCCGGGCCCGGGCCGCCCTGCACGGCCGCGACTACGCCGTCCCCGAGGACGTCAAGCGGGTGGCGGTGCCGGCACTGGGGCACCGTCTCAGCCTGCGGCCCGAGCTGTGGGTCCGGGGGGTGCGCGGCGACGACGTGGTCCGGGCCATCCTCGACAGCGTGCCCACGCCGCCCACCGAGGCCGGGCGGGCGGGGTGACCTGGGCGCCGACGCCGCGCCTGCTGGCGTACCCATGGCTGGCGGCGGCGCTGCTGGTGGCGGCGCTTGCCACCGGCCGCCCGGAGCTGGCGGCGGTCGCGGCGCCGTTCGTGGTGGTGCTCATCGCCGGGCTGGCCACCTCCCGCCGGCCGCAGCCGGCGGCGGCCCGCCTCTCCGCCGCGTCGTCGCGGGTGATCGAGGGCGAGACCCTGGAGCTGACCGCGGAGGTCGGCGTGCCCGGCGGGATCGACGTCCTGGAGGTCGGATTGCCGCTGCCCTCGGGGATGGAGCTGGCAGGGACGGTGAACCCCGTGGCGATCCGGGGTGCCGGCGCCCAGTCCGTCACCTTCACCGTCCGCCCCACCCGCTGGGGCGTCTACCCGGTGGGCGGCCTCCTCGTCCGCGGCTTCGACGACCTGCACCTGCGACGCTTCGAGATGCGGCTGGAGGGCGCGGTGGAGATCCGCGCCTATCCCCGATCGGACCGGCTGCGCACCCTGATCCAGCCGGCCCGCACCCACGTCTTCCCGGGAAGCCGGGTGTCCTCGCAGAAGGGCGAGGGCGTGGAGTTCGCCGACGTCCGCCCCCACGTCGCCGGGGACGCCGTGCGGAACGTGAACTGGCGGGCCTCCGCCCGCCGCGGCGATCTCTGGATCAATCAGCGCCATCCCGAGCGCAACGTCGACGTCGTCCTCCTCCTCGACACCTTCACCCACGCGGGCCCGGCGGGGGCCGGCTCGCTGGAGCAGATGGTGCGGGGGGCGTCGGCACTGGCCGCGGCGTGGCTTCGCGACCGCGACCGGGTCGGCGTCATCGGCTTCGGCGGCATCCTGCGCTGGCTCGAGGTGGGTGGCGGGACCCGCCACGCGTACCGGCTGGTCGACGCCCTGCTCGACACCCAGGTGGTCTTCAGCTACGCGTGGAAGGACATCGACCTCATCCCCGCCCGGCTGCTGCCGCCGCACGCCCTCATCGTCGGGCTGACGCCGCTCCTCGACCGGCGCGTGGTGGATGCGCTCCTCAACCTGCGCGGGCGCGGCTTCGACGTGGCCGTCGTGGAGCTCCCGCCGGACCAGCACCTGGCACCCGCCGCCTCCGAGACGGCCGCGCTGGCCCGGCGGCTGTGGCGTCTCGAGCGCGAGGTGCTGCGCTCCCGATTCCTGCGGGCGGGCGTCGCGGTCGCCGCCTGGAATGAGGGCGAGGCCCTGGAACCTGTGGTCTGGGAGGTGGAATCGTGGCGGCGGCGCGCCCGGCTCCGCGGTCGCTGACCCCCGCCGTCCTCGCGGTCGCCCTGGCAGTGGGGCTGGCCGCCGCCGCCGCCCTGCACGGCGGCCTCGACGGGGAGCGCGCCTCCGTCACCCGTGCCGTCGCCACCCTGGGTGGCATCGGCGCCCTCACCGTCGCCGTCGCGGTCGCTGGCGGTTGGCCGAGGGCGATCGCCGGGGGGATCGCCCTGCTCGCCGCCGCCTACGCCGTCACCGTGCTGGGCGACGGCAGCCGTCTCGACCTGACGGCGCCCCTGGTCGGCGCCCTGCTCGTCCTCACCGCCGAGCTCGCCCACACCGCGTGCGAGTGGCGGGGCCCCCACGCCGTGAACCGGGCGGCCGAGGTGGGGCGGTGGTTGCGCCTGACCGGTGTCGTGGCCCTCGGCGCCGTCATCGGGCTGGGCGCGCTGGCCATCACCTCGGCGTCGGGGGCGGGGCCCCCCGCGGTGCTCCTGGCCGGCGGCGCCGCGGCCGTCCTCCTCCTGATCATGGTCACCGTGCTGCACCGGCAGGCCTGAGCGCGGCGGTCCACCGATCATGTCCGGGGCTCAGGTCACGCGGCGCCCCTGCCGGCCGATGCGTGATGGACGAGGGCGACGTCCTCGGCCCCCAGGGCCTCCTCCTCCTCCTCGTCGACCACCACCGGCTGGAACAGCCGCTGGGCGATCAGGGTCGGCACGAAGGCGGAGAGGATGACCACGGTCACCAGCACCGAGTACTGGGGCTGCGTGATGAGGTGGTGGGTGAGGCCGTACAGGGCGGAGATGGAGCCGAAGGTGAGGCCCGTGGACATCAGCAGGGTGGTGTAGGTGCGCTCCCGCCGGGGGATGCCGAACGCCGCCGCCATGGGCCAGACGCCGATCCCCTTGGCGGTGAGCTTGACCGCCAGCAGCAGCAGGATCACGCCCGCCCCGGAGAGCAGGGCCGGAGCCGAGATGAGCAGCCCGGCCCGCAGGAAGAAGAAGGGGGTGAGCAGGGCGAAGGCGATCGACCGCATCCGGTCCATCACCACCCGGTCGTGGAGGAAGGTGCCGGCCACCACCAGGCCAGCGATGTACGCGGGGAGCACGGCCTCGCTCCCGGCCGCGGAGGCCAGGGCCCCCAGGCCGAGCAGGATGAGGAGGAGGAACTTGATCTCCGGCTCGCTGACGCGATGGCCGAAGTGGCGGATGACGAATCGCAGCCCCCGGGGCATGAGCGGCAGGACCACGGCGGTGACGCCGAGGAAGAGGAGCAGGCCGGGACCGTAGCTGGCGAAGAGCAGGCCGAGGGCGAGCACCGTCCCCAGGTCGGTGACGAAGCAGGCGGCCAGGATGAGCTTGCCGATGTCCTGGCGGTTGAGGCCGGTCTCGACCATGACGGCGTACACCACCGCCACGGACGTGGTGCTCAGGGCGACGCCGCCGATCTCCGCCGCATGGAGGTCCCAGTGCAGCAGGCTCAGGCAGACCAGGAGGGCCGCGCCCAGGGGCAGGGCGAAGGAGACGGCGCCGATGCCGAGGCTGGCCCGCCAGTGGCGCCGCAGCGACACGGGGTCGATCTCGGCCCCGGCCAGGAAGGTGAGGACGACCGACCCGAGGCTGGCCAGGAAGGTCGTGGAGTCGGTCTGCGTGATGCCCTGGCCGACGTGGGGCAGGTTGCCGAGCAGGGCGGCGACCACGATCTCGATCAGGGCCACGGACACGCCGATCCGGATGCTGATGAGGGAGGCGGCCAGGGCCATGCCGATCCAGACGGCGGCCACGGCATACACGTTCACGAGGCGCTCCTCCGGTGCCCCAGCGGGGGCCGCCGGGAGTTGACGAGACCGTAGAAGCCATCAGCCGGCGCGGCCGGCGATTCGAGGAGCGGGCCTCATCGCACCGGAGGCGAGTGTACCGGAAGCGGTCGAGAAGGCCGACTGGGGCATCGCCAACGCACCCCGATCCGGCGCCGGACCAGGAATGAATCGGGCACTCCTGGTCTTCGGGTCCAGGGCCAGTTGAAGCGACCTATCGAGAACGCTCAAGCGGAAGCCGTATTGGAGGTGCGGCTGACGCGCCGCGGACCTGGGAGTGTAACCCGGTGATCCGGGACCGCACGGAACACTACACACAGACGTTCGCATCCTTGTATCATCCGAGCTATGCGGTACTCGACCATCACGTCCGCCCGTCCTGTTCGAGCTGTCGCCTCGGCCGCGCGGTGGTTGGACACAGAAACCCAAACGCGACCGATGGCGATCGACTTGACCGACCGTGCCAGCAACGCCTCGTCGCGACGCGACGCCCGTCAGATCCTCACGGCAACGTGCATCGGCGCGGTCTACTTCCTCGTGGTCGCCGCTGTCCTTCCCGGAGGTGGCTGGGACTGGGCGGGGCAGCACCTCGCAGACGCACTAGGAATTGGTGGGTTCCTGGGCGTCATCTCCATCATCTTCGGCGAACTGTGGGACGATCAGGGCTACTGGAGACTCACCACGGTCGGCTCTGGGATGGCGCTACTCGTCGCCGCCGTCGAGATTGGGGCGGACAGCCGGTCAGAACTGGTGATAGCAGTGGGTATTACAGCGCTTCTGCCCACCATTGGTTCGGCCCTGGCGTTGTGGAACCGAGCCTCGATTGTCGGATTCCTATACTCCTTCGTCTTTCTGGCATGTGCTTACGCTGTTCCTGTCATTGCACTGCCCGAAGCCTTCCACCAGAAGTGGGTGCGACTCGGCATCACGCTCACGATAATCGTACTCATCGGTTGCGTCACTTACGCGGGCAGACCACGCCGGCTCAGGGGGGCGTGGCAGACGTTACGTTCCGCAGGTCTCATCCCGGCCGCTTCCCGCAACGAAGTTGCCGCCACGTCCCCCCACTAACAGAGCAGTAGCCCGGCGCCCCCCGCCGTCGCCGTCAATCGGTCGGAACAGCGATGGTTGGTCGGATTCCGGTCATTGAATTGCGAGGGCCTGCCCGTCCCCCGATCTCTCACGCAATGAAGCGCTCGTTCCGGTGCCACCTCAGCGCGGCCGGGTCAGGGCAATCAGCCGGGCGCTCGGGAGGCGAGACGCGCGCTCCGTCGAGTGCGTAGTACTCATGGCCGTTCTGCCACTCCTCCCTCAAGCGACGGCTGACCTCAACTCGTAGATCGGGGGTCACAGTCAGATAGCCGCGGTCGAATAGAGTGTGAAGATCGCTCCGCAGCAGGAGGCCATTGCTGATCTCATTAGGGCCACCCTCGCCGTACGGCACGATGTGTGCCGCCTCGAGAACCGGAAGGACACGCTCGCCCGTGATGGCGCACCGGCGTCGGTAGGCATCGGTCACCATGATCCGGAAGCTGCCCTGGCCGAGCCGCGGCCGAACGAGCACCGACTCACCGTACCGGGGGACCGGAGTCGCAACGCTCGCTGGGCGGGCGGGTTCTGAGAGGCGTTCCTGGACCTGATCAAGGAGGTCCTGCCCTTCGGCGGTCGCCAGGGAGTATCCTTTCCCCCGAACGATATTGGGCTGCCAGCCTGGAGCGGGAAACCAGTCGCTCTCGGAGAAGAAGAAGGGCTGCTCGATGAGCAGGCAGCCGATCGGGAACTTCTGACGGGCCACCATATCGAGAGATCTCAATGCCGGCTGATAGCGTGCAAGACGCCTCACCATTCCCTCGAGGCTGTCCACCCCGTTGCGCTCATGGAACGCATCCCAGGTCAGGTCCAAGGGGAAGACGGAGTGGTGCGCGAAGACGCCGCAGCCGACGATGGCGTTGTCGGGGTAGTGCAGTTTGAAGAGGAAGAGGCCCCCTGGGTTGAGAGCATGGAATGGATCGGCACTTGGACGCCAGAAGTTGACCTCGTCTGCGGCTCCGAGAGCTCGCACGTGCTCGTACCAGCCCCGGTCGGTCACCCCAACGTAGATGTCGGACATCTTCGTCCTATCCCGCTTTGCGGAAGAGCCCGTACCGCTCTTCCAGAAACACCACAGACGGCCGAAGGGGTATGGAGCGAGGCACGAGGATGCGCTGGTTATGGACGTTCTGCAGGCCATGTGAGGATGGACATCGCCTCCCAGGCGACCAGCAGGGTGAGCGGAGTGCCGGCAGCCAGGACCAAGATCACGGCGCCCACACTCAGGTTGAGGAGGGCGAGACTGGCGGCCTGGCGCAGTGGCCCCCCCAGGTTCCGGGTGTAACCGGCGCTGTACACGAAGATGCCGATGCCGACCAGCCCGGTGAGGAGAAGGAAGACGCCGGCCTCATCGGCCTGGTGGCCTGCCTCCCCCGCCCCGTCGGCGCAGACGGCGACCTCGGCTTCCTGCTCCTCACCCCGCGCGACCCAGCCGGCGAGAGGGCTGACCGCCATCGGGTATTCGTCTCGCCCGGTCAGATCCCCGATCTCGCCGACTTCACACCCGGGGCCACCGTCTACTTCGAGGGCCACCTCGCCCGCCACGGGGAGCGCGGCCGGACGAGCGTCATCGCCGAGCGCGCCTTCGCCACCCTGCCCGCCCCTCCCCCGCCGGATGGGTCCCTCATCACCGGGAGTCACGCCTCGCCCCGGGAGCACCTGCGAGCGGGGCATGGGAGAAGGGTCGCGATAGGGACGGCGAGGGAGCGCCTCATATGGGTGCGGCCGACCACCGTCCGCCCGCACGCGCCATCAGCGCCCGACCGCCAGGAACGTCACCGGACCGCTACTCCGCACGCGACGCAGGGCCGCCGTCCGCCAGTCAGCAAAGCGGGCCAGATGTGACGATCAACTCGGACAGACTGCGCTACGAGATGGCCATCAGGGGCATAACGGCGGGCGAGCTCGCGCGGCTCGCCGACGTGAACAAGAACACGATCACCCGAGCACTAGCTGGGGGACCGGTCAGCCGGCGCACGCTCCGGGAGCTGTCGCGGGCGCTCCTCATGTATCCCACCCTCCGAATGGCAGACGTGCTCCCCGAGGAAGCCGCAGGTTGCGTAGCACGATCGCCTTCTTTGCCCGCCTCCACCCTGCGTCATGACGACGCGCCCTCAAGGCCGCGTCTGTCAAGGTGGTGTAAGAGAGACCGACGCCATCCGGGCGTCGTCCGGCTCGTTCACGCTGCTTCGGTGATCGCGGGCACGCCCTCCGTGTCGATAGTGGTGTAGATCTTGGTGAGCGACTACGCGCCCATGTAGCGGCGGGCCACCGCCCACTCGTCGTTCTGCTCGGCGAGCACGGCCCCGACCAGGCGGATGACGGCGCCGCGGTTGGGGAAGATGCCCACGACGTCGGTCCGCCGGCGCAGCTCCTTGTTGAGGCGCTCCTGGGGGTTGTTGGACCAGATCTGCCGCCAGTGCTCCTTGGGGAAGGCGGTGAAGGCGAGCAGGTCGGGCGTCGCCTCCTCG
>Ga0181520_10001574_pt1 | contig 45907 bp, 52 predicted proteins | sample PEATcosm2014_Bin_29_FD_132451 | JGI IMG/M metagenome (GOLD analysis project Ga0181520, IMG submission 132451) | Peatland microbial communities from MTU Mesocosm Facility, Houghton, MI, USA - PEATcosm2014_Bin02_30_metaG | ecosystem: Environmental > Terrestrial > Soil > Wetlands > Peat | place... | reverse complement strand
GAAGCCCGGTGGGCACGGTGGATTGCTGGCCGGAGGCCGCGCCCGGCTGCACCATATTCTGGTACAGCAGGTCCTGAAACTGGGCGCGGCGGGACTTGTAACCCGCGCTGTTCGCATTGGCCAGGTTGTTGGCGATGTTATCGACGTTGAGCTGCTGCGCGTTCATGCCGCTGGCGGCGCTGTACAAAGCCCGGATCATTGAGACTCCTTACCTCTTCGCGCGGGCCCGGCTTACGAGCCGACCCGCGCGACCTCTTGAATCGTTTTCGTATCCATATCGCTGCTTACGCCGATGGCTTTTTGCAGCATTTCAAACTGTCGCATCACGCCGACCAGTCGCATCGCGGCTTCGGCCACGGGCACGTTCGAACCTTCCAGCTTGCCCTGCTGGACGTCGTTCCCATTCGAGTCCGGAACCGGCTTATTCTTCGGATCGCTGTTTTGGAAACAGGTGCTCCCGAACTTGGCCAGCGACTTAGTGGATGAGAACGTTACCACCGCGAGCCGTCCCAGAGCATTCCCGCCCTGCGTCACGGTTCCATCGGTGGAGATTTCGATCGGCTGGCCGGGCGAGACTTGAATGGTTCCCCCGCTGGCCGTGGTGATGGGATAACCATCGGCGGTTGCCAGCGCTCCCGAGGGCAGCACCTGCAGAGTGCCGTTGCGCGTATAGAGGGGCCCGCTCGGTCCCTTCACGACGAAGAAGCCGCTGCTTGAGAGAGCCACGTTCATGGGGTTGCCGGTGACCTGCAGATCTCCCTGCGAAAAGTCCGTCCATTGCGATTGAATCGTCGGCAATGCGGAGGCCGCCGTATCGCCCGCGCCGGAGGCTTCGTCGGAAGTGAATAGGCCGTAAAATTCCTGATCGCGCTTGAACCCCGCGGTGCCCGCATTGGCGATATTGTTGGCGAGAAGATCCAGCGACTGCATTCGGGATCGTAGCCCGCTGACGGCCGCGATGGTCAGGGAATCCATATAAGGTATCGGCAAGCGATTCATGCACGCCGGTCGCCAAGAAGAATCCTCGAAAAAACGTGCCAGTCAAACGATATGTAAGGTAAGCGGAGTTACAAGTCGTCAAACGTTTGACTAAACGGGTTGACTGTCAAAACCCCAACACCCCGTTGCCCTGACCCATCTGGTTGAAAAGACAGCTTTCGCGCGGTGGCGAGCGATCTGCTTTTTCTCTCGCTGTGACGATCTCCTCGGCCGCGGCTCCCATCGTTCCGCAAGCGTCCGCTGTTTCCGCGAAGTCGTCTCCTAAGACCGACGTGGATTTCGCCGAGAGCCCGTTTGCCCAGGCCCTGGCGGTCGCGGGATTCAGCCTGGCCGACACCAGTGCCGCGACATCGCTATCGGCTGCACCTAAGCCGGTGGGCGTCGCACCGCGCGCGGGACGAAATACCAAGTCCCAAGCCAAGCAGGAAGCGACCCAGTCCACTACCCCTGCCACGGCTACCAGCGCCGTTTCCGTGCCCGCGCCTGCCGCCGCGCCGCTGGAAAGTATCGCCTTGGCATTCCCTTGGGATCGTGAAGCGTCCGTGCCGGCCGAACAGTCTTCGGCAACCGAGAGCGCGGAGACCTCGCAGCCCACGTCTCCGCTCGGCACTTCCGCATCCACGGCGGCTCAACCAGCGATCGGCGGAGCCACACAGATCCCCGCGAGATGGAGTGCCGACTCCACGCGCGGCACCTACGCGAGCCAGCAGGCTTCCGAATCAGCCGCAAACGAAGACTCGGTGCCGCCGGCGACCCCCGCGCAGCCCACGAGCGTTTCGGAAGCTAATCCCGCGTCCGTCTCCGCTTCGAGTTCCATTTCGGCGCCGCAATCCAGCGAATCCCGAGCTGCATCTGGCACCGCGGCAGCGTCGTCCCGGAGCGGGAAATTCGGTACCTCCACGAGCTTTGCGGATATCGCCGGCAGCGGGTTCGTCCAGGCCATGGCCGCCGCGGGATTCACCCTCCCCGTTACCCCATCCGACACTTCGCTTTCGAGCGCATCCCAGCCGGTAGACGGTACATCGCGCGCCCAGGCGAACGCGAAACCGGAAGCATCGACGGCCACAGACGCCGCTTCGGCGCTCACTCCCGCCGCTGCGTCGCCGGCCGGCCAGTCCGTGCAGGCGCAACCCCTGGCAAGCGTCCTGGCCGAAGCCGTGCCTTCCGCTACGTCAACCCCGGCAGCCTCCGAGGACCGGCAAGCGCGCGCGGTAAGTGGACAGAGCTTCGCCGCGCGGGCCGCCTACGCCTGGCAGCCTACTATAACGGCCTCGCAGACTTCGGCATCCGCATCCGCGCCAGCCGATCTTGCAATCGCCGCCCGCGTGCAGCCGGCCGGTGAACAGATCTCCGGCACGCGGGCCACCGCACCGGCCGCGCAGACCGCGGCATCCGCATCGACTTCCGATTCTGCAAGTGTCGCGCCTGTGCAGACTGCTACCGGCACCGCGGATCGACGGACGGCGCAACGCGAAGCTCCGGCCGCGGCGCAAGCATCCTCGAGAAGAACGGTCGAAAGCTCTGGCAGCGATGCCACCGTGGTTCCGCCGGCCGCCGCAAGCTCGGGTTCATCGGCAGCCTCCTATGCGCACGCCTTCGTCCAGGCGGAAGGCCCCTCGACCGCCGCGGCATCGTCCGCAACCCAGGAGCCGGCCGCTGCGCCGGCGGCTCCGGCTGAGGCCGCCACTATTCCCGAAGCCAAGCTCACATCGGCTTCCGCGCCATTGAAAGACATCTCGATTCAGGTGGCGCAACCCGGCGCGCAGAAGGTCGAGGTCCGCGTGGTGCAGCAATCCGGCGAGCTCCGGGTGGCCGTCCGCACCGGCGATTCCGACCTGGCACACGGCCTGCAACAGAACCTCTCCGATCTGGTCGGCCGGCTTCAGGAATCGGGATTCCGGGCCGAGGGTTGGCGGCCGGCCGGGTCCACCGTCGAGTCTCCCGCGCCGCTGGACACCCGCAGCACATCGAATACGCCGTCTCGCGACGGCAATCAGCAATCGAATTCCGGAGGCTCGCAGGGCCAGGGAGGCGAGCGGCAACAGAGCCGGTCGCAGAGGCCCGCGTGGCTCGAAGAGTTGGAAGCCAATATCAACGGTAACGCGTGGTCTCAAGGAGCATCTCATGGCATCGGCAGTTAATCCAATAACCGGATCGTCCGGTTCCAACGCCGCCTCGGGGAGCAGTTCTTCCTCGGGGAGCAGTTCGTCGTCGTCCAGCAGCATAAATGCCCCCACCGAGCAGATGTTTTTGCAGTTGCTGGTGGCGCAGCTTCAGAACCAGGATCCGCTGAACCCTACCGACAGCACCCAGTTCGTTTCGCAACTGGCGCAGTTCAGCGAACTGGAGCAGGTGATCGGCATCCGCGGCGATATCGAAAGTTACATGAAAACGAACGGCACCACGGCTAGCACCGACAGCAGTACGAGTTCGACCGGCAATAGCACTTCGCCGACGGCGCAGACCCAATCATAGAAGGAGATAAGGAATGTCTTCCGCTTTTTCCATCGCACTTTCCGCCCTGACTGCCAACTCAGAAGCCATAGACGTGGTTGGCAACAATCTGGCGAATATGAACACCACCGGCTACAAAGATGTCGATGTGGCCTTTGAAAGCCTGATGTCGCAGAGCCTTGGCCTGGGCACCGACACCAACCAGGTCGGCATGGGCATCGGCCAGCTTGAGACTCCCAGCAACTACTCGCAGGGCACGCTCACCACCACCAACGGGCCCACGGACGCAGCCATCCAGGGCAACGGCTTTTTCGTGGTCAACAACGCGTCGGGCCAATCCCTCTATACGCGCGACGGCAGCTTCCAGGTGAATTCCACCGGCCAGCTCGTTACCGCGACCGGAGAGAAGGTTCAGGGTTGGAGCGCAGTGAATGGCGTCGTCACGCCGTCCGGGCCCATCGGGGATCTGTCGGTTCCTCTCGGCGCGAGCGTTCCCGCGGCCGCCACCTCCACCATGAGCCTCGATGTCAATCTGGACTCGCAATCCTCGGCCACCACCAATTCGTTCTCCGCTCCCATTCAGGTCTACGATTCCGAAGGCACCAGCCACACATTGACGGTAGATTTCACGGAAACCAGCGCCGGCAACTGGAACTACACCGTAACGATTCCCTCCGCGGACTTGACAGCCGGCGGGACTACCAAGCTTGCGTCCGGTACGATGACATTCGACTCCAGCGGGAACCTGACATCCCCGGCAGCCTCGACCGATCCGCAGACTATCGCGATCGCCGGGTTGGCCGACGGCGCGGCGGACATGAGCATCGGATGGAACCTGTACAACAGCGATGGAAGCTCCACCATTACGCAATATGCCGAAGCTTCCGGTGTGGGAACCACGTCCCAAAACGGCTACGCCGCGGGCCAGATTACCGATGTGAGCCTGCAAAACGGCGGGATGGTGGTGGCCAATTATTCCAACGGCCAACAGGTCGACGTCGGACAGCTTGCCATCGCTTCGATTCCCAATCCGGACAGCCTCACCTCGGTCGGCGATAACGATCTGGCGGCCTCCGCTTCCACGGGTGCTATCTCCGTGGGCGCGGCCAACAGCAATGGCCGCGGCCAGGTCGTAGCCGGCGCGCTGGAATCCTCGAACGTCGATATGGCCACGGAGTTCACCAAGCTGATGAGCTATCAGAACAGCTATGAGGCCGCTTCGCGCGTGATCACCACCAGCGACCAGCTCCTGCAGGAGACCGTGAACCTGATCCACGAATAAGAACGCGCCATGGGAACCCTTGCGGATTTGAACCATCTCGCCGATATCCCCGTGCGCTTCGAAGCGCTCCTGCCGGGGCCGGTGCTGCGCGTCGGCGAACTGCTGGCGCTGGTCGAAGGCAGCATCGTCAACACCGGACAGCCGGCGGGCGAAACCGTGCAGGTCTTTGCCGGCGGCGCCCTCATTGGCTTCGCGGAGATCTCCGATACCAGTGACCGCCGCGCGGTGCGCATGGTTCATTTCCAAACGGAGGGCCGCTAGTGGAAACCGTTCAACCCATCCTCGCCATTGTCTTCGTGCTGGCCCTGCTGGGGGGCACGTTGTACTGGCTGCGGGTGAAAGGCCTGGTGCGTTTCAGCGGGACCGCAATCGTGCGCCAGTCTTCCAAGCACATGCAGGCGCTCGAGCGTCTGTCGCTCACTCCCCAGCATTCGCTGCATCTGGTGAGCGTCGACGGCCGGACGCTGCTGGTGGCGATTTCTCCCGGCGGCTGCACGGTCATCGATGGCGTCCTGGGGCCGGATTCCGGTGCGCGCCCGGGGGACATTCGATGATCCGGCGCATGTTACGAACCATTCCGGCTCTTGCGATGACGGCGGGCTGCGCGACGGCCGCCGCCAAAACCCAAGAGCCGGCTTCGATCCTGGGCATCAATATAGGCAGCTCCGGCCAATTGGGAATTCCGCTGCAGATCGTCGTTCTCATGACGCTGCTGACACTGCTGCCGGCGGTGTTCATGGCCATCACCCCGTTCCTGCGCATCACCATCGTGTTGCATTTTCTGCGGCAGGCATTGGGCACGCAGACCACCCCCTCGAACCAGGTGCTGTTGGGGATCGCGCTCTTTCTCTCTTTGCTGGTGATCTCGCCGGTCGCTTCCGACGTCTATCGCCAGGCCTGGGAACCGCTCCAGAACAACCAGATCACCGCCGATCAGGCGTTCGATGCCGGAGCGCGCCCCATCAAAGTCTTCCTGGCGCGTTTTGCGCGTGAAAAAGACGTCCAGTTGTTCGTCGAAATTACGCACGCTCCCGCGCCCCACAGCCCGGCCGATCTCGATCTGAAGATCCTGATTCCCGCCTACATTCTTTCCGAATTGAAGGCCGGATTTCAGATCGGTGCCGTGCTCTTTCTGCCGTTTCTCGTCATCGATCTGGTGGTGGCGTCCGTAACGCTCTCGATAGGCATGATCCAATTACCCCCCGTGATGATCTCCGCCCCGTTCAAAATCCTGCTCTTCGTGCTGGCGGATGGATGGAACCTGGTGATCGGATCTCTCATGAAAGGCTTTTACGCATGACTCCCGAATTCGTCATCCAGATCCTCCGCGACGCCCTGGCGACCGCCTTCTGGCTCAGCGCGCCGCTGCTGGCCGTCGGCTTTGTGGCCGGCATCGTCATGAGCCTGATTCAGATCCTCACTTCCATTCAGGATTCGGCCTTCAGCGCCATTCCGCGGCTGATGGCGTTTCTCTGCGCGTTCGTTCTGGCCCTGCCCTGGATGCTGCACAAGATCACCGCCTATACCGTGCTTACGCTGGGAGACCTCAGCCGGTATGCGCGGTGAGCTGGTCCTCTCGGTCTCGACGCTTCTGGGATTCCTCCTCACGCTGGTCCGCGTAGGCGGCGTCTTCGTGTTCGTGCCGCTGCCCGGAATCACCAGCGTGCTGAGCCCGGTGCGGGTGGTCTTGTCTCTCGGCATCACCATCGCTCTGTTCAACGAGTGGCCCAAGATCCAGGCTGCGCCGTCGGCCGGCTTGCTGCTTCTGTGGATCATGGTCGAAGCCGCGCTGGGCATCGGGATCGGCCTCACGGTGGCGTTTATCGGCGAATCGTTCGCCATTGGAGCGCAGATGATGGGGCTGCAGGCCGGCTACGGTTTTGCCACCACGATCGATCCCAACACGCAGGCCGATTCCACCGTGCTGGTCATCTTCGCGCAGCTTGCGGCCGGGCTGCTGTTCTTTGCCACCGGAATCGACCGCGAAGTCCTGCGTGCCTTCGCGCGCAGCCTGGAGACCTGGCCGGCGGGCACGTTCGTGCTCACGCGGGGAGTGGCCCAACAAGTGCTTTTCGCCGGCTCCGCGATGTTCAGCACGGGGCTGCGGCTGGCGCTGCCCATGATCGCGATCATGGTGATGATCGATATCTCGCTGGCCTTGCTGGGCCGCGTCAACGCCCAGTTGCAGCTCATTACCATCGCTTTCCCGGTGAAGATGATGGTCGCGTTGACGATGCTCGGATGGCTGGCGATCCTGTTGCCGACCCTGTTTCGCGCCGGCATGGACACCAGCTTCGGGGTCATACGCGGCCTGATCGCCCGATAGGCTATGGCGGAGCGCGATCAAAAAACCGAACAGCCCACACCACGGCGCCTGCACAAGGCGCGCGAAGAAGGCAACTTTCCCACCGCCCGGATCTTCGTCAGCGCACTGCAATTCCTGGCGTTCGTGACCCTGATCCATGCCTGGGGAATGAACTGGCTCGAAGCCATCCGCGGCAACATGGCGGCCCTGTTCGAACACGCCCTGGACCCGGCCCTGACACCCGGTGAGATTATCGCTCTTAGCCTGGACCTGTTGAAAAACACCATGGTTCCGGTGGCCTTGCTTGGCGCGGTGCTGATCGCCATCACCCTGGCCGTGCAGTTCGGCGTCACGCGCATGGGCGTCAGCCTCAAGAAGCTCGCGCCTAATTTCGAGCGCCTCAATCCGCTCTCCAAGCTGCGCGAACTGCCGAAGCAGAACCTGCCCTCGCTGCTTCAGGCCATCGTCATGATCCCGGTCTTCGGGGCGGCCGTCTACTTCCTGGTCAAGGACGATTTCCAGAACTACCTCTCGCTGCCCCTGCGCAGCGTGACGGCCGGAGCGGGCCACGTCGCCGATTCCATTCAGGCCCTGCTCTGGAAGGCGTCTTTCGTCTTCATCGTTTTCGGCGCGGTCGATCTGCTGCGTCAGAAGCGGCGCTATCAGCAGGATCTCAAGATGAGCAAACAGGAGATCCGCGACGAATTCAAAGAGATAGAAGGCAGCCCGCTGATGAAGCAGCGCATCCGCAAGCTGCGCCGCGATATGGCGCGCCGCCGGATGATGCAGGAAGTGCCCACCGCCACCGCCGTGGTGGTGAACCCCACCCACTACGCCGTGGCGCTCAAATACAGCATGAGCGCTCCGGGGGCGCCCCGCGTGGTGGCCAAGGGCAAGAACTATCTGGCCCTGCGCATTCGCCAGAAGGCCATCGAGAACGAGGTGCCGCTCATCGAAAATCCGCCGCTGGCGCAGGCGCTCTATAAGAACGTGGACGTCGGACAGGAGATTCCGGTCCATCTCTACCGCGCGGTGGCCGAAGTGCTCGCCTACATCTTCAAGCTGATGAATGGCAGGCGGACTGCATGAGAGACATGCCCGCTTTCAAAATTTTGACACCCCGAGGAGCCCAGTAGGTTGGCACAGACCAGAGCCATCGCCGCCCCCGCGCCATGGAAACAGTTCCCGGACGCGATTTTTTCCAACTGGAAGGAACTGGGCGTCCCGATCGCCGTCCTCGGCATTGTCATCGCTCTGATTACGCCGCTGCCCGGCTTCGTGCTGGATATTCTGATCGTCACCGACATCATGATGTCGGTGGTCGTGATGATGGTCGCGATGTACATCCGCAAGCCGGTGGAATTCAGCGTTTTCCCCACTACCCTGCTGCTGCTGACGCTATTCCGGCTGTCGCTCAACATCTCTTCCACGCGCTTGATCCTGATGAACGGCAACACCGGAACCAGCGCCGCCGGCCAAGTGATTCAGGCCTTCGGAAACTTCGTGGTGGGCGGCAATTACATCATCGGCGCGGTGATCTTCCTGGTCCTGATCGCCATTCAGTACGTGGTCATCAATCACGGCGCGGTGCGCATATCCGAAGTCACCGCGCGCTTCACCCTGGACGCTCTGCCGGGCAAGCAGATGTCCATCGATTCGGACCTGAGCTCCGGCTTGATCGATGAAAACGAAGCCCGTCGAAGACGCAAAGAGCTGGCCAAGGAAGCCGAATTCTACGGAGCCATGGACGGCGCGTCCCGATTTACGCAGCGCGACGCCGTGGCCGCTATTCTGATTACCGCCATCAATATCGTGGCCGGCTTTCTGATCGGCGTCCTGCAGCATGGCATGGACCTGCTGCACGCCCTCGAGACCTACACCGTCCTCACTATCGGCGACGGGCTGGTGACCGTGATTCCGGCCCTGATGATCTCCATTTCGGGCGGCCTGATCGTCACCCGCGCCAGCTCCGACGAGCGCCTGGGAACGGATTTCAGCAAGCAAATCTTCGGCAGCCCCCAGCCGTTGTTCCTGGCCAGCGGAGTTCTGGTCGTTTTAGGGGTCTTCCCGGGGATGCCCACGATTCCGTTCCTGCTCATGGGGTCGGGAATCGGCGTGGCGGCCTGGAACCTGCGCAAGAAGGAAATCGCCGGCCGCAAGGCCGAGATCGCAGCCAAGCCCGCGGCCCCCAAGGAGAACATCGAGGCCCTCCTGAAAGTCGAGCCTTTGGCCATCGAAATGGGCCTTGGCCTGGTGAAATTCGTGGCCGGCGGACAGGAATCGCCACTCATCAAACGCATCGCCGGAATTCGCCGCCAGCTCGCCTCCGAAATGGGCTTCGTGTTGGGTCCGGTGCGCGTGGTCGATAACGTCGGGCTCAAGGTGAACGAATATTTCATTTCGCTGAAAGGCGCCGAGATCGCACGCTATGAGCTTCCCGCGGGCTGCGAGCTGGCCATTCCGGTGGGCAAGTCCGGCCCTCCGCCGGCGGGCAGGCAGACCAAGGAACCGGCCTTCGGAATGACCGGCTGGTGGGTGCCCACCGAGCAGGCCGACGCCGCGCGCCGCGCCGGGTTTACCATCGTCGATCCGGTCAGCGTCCTGGGCACGCACCTGACCGAGCTGGTCCGGCGCTACTCCCAGGAGTTGTTCTCGCGCGCCGATGCCAAAAAGTTCATGGATCGCGTCGCGCTCGAGCAGCCCAAGCTGGTCGAGGAACTCGTGCCCAAGCTTCTGCCGCTCTCCGCCGTGCAGCGCGTGCTGCAAAACCTTCTGCGCGAGCGCGTGGCCATCCGCGACGCCGTCACCATCGCGGAATCTCTGAGCGAAGCCGCCGCCACCACACGGAATCCCGTGCTGCTCACCGAATACGTCCGCCAGGCGCTGCGCCGGATCGTCGTCAAGCCGTACCTCGATCCGCAGGGCAATCTGCCCGCCTACCTGGTCGATCCCTCGATCGAGCAGATGGTGGAATCTTCCGTCCAACACGGTGAGCAGAATAGCCATGCCACGCTTGCTCCGCCAGTCATCCGCGATCTGTTGCAGAAGGTCCATCACTTGGCCGGCAACCCCGAAACGCCGGTGGTGGCCGTGGCCAGTTCGGGCTCGCGTTACTTCCTGCGCCAGATGATCGAGCCGGCCGTTCGCAACCTGTTCTTCATCTCGCACAACGAAGTGCCCATGGAAATCAAAATCGTTTCGCTAGGAGTCATTCAATAGCTATGCCGAACCAGAAGCCGCCCACGCTCGTCAAATCGTTCTTCGCCGAGTCCGTTCAAGCCGCCATGGAAAAAGCGCGGCTGGAGCTGGGCCCGGAGTCGTTGCTGCTCGATTCGCGCGAGGCTCCTCCGGAAGCGCGCCATCTGGGCGAATACGAAGCGGTCTTCGGCACCTGTCCCGAAACGCTGGGCGTCCCGCCGCCCCCCGCGGACGGCAGCGTGGAGGCGCTGCGGCAGGAGATCGAGGAAATCCGCGACCTGCTGGGCCGCATGACTCCGTCGGCGCCGCGCGGTTGCAGTTTCGAAGTCGAGCAAACCCTCCTCGATGCCGGCGTCGAGCCGGCCCTGGCGCGCCAGATCGAGGACGCTGCCCGCCAGCGCCTCGCGCGGCGCTCCGTGCAGCGCATCGGCAGCCCCCGCCAGCGGGTCAAAGTCGAGGATCGCGATTTGCTGCCCCACGCGGCCGAGGAAATCGCCTCCAGCTTTTCGGTGTGCCCCGAAATCGGCCGTATCACGGCGCTGGTCGGGCCGCCCGGATCGGGCAAGACCACCACGCTGGTGAAACTCGCGGTCACCCAGGGTCTGGCTCGCGGACGCGTGGTCCGCCTGATCTCCGCCGACACGGCCCGGATCGGCGGCGCCGAGCATCTGCGGGCCTATGCAGCCATCCTGGGCGTGCCGTTCCAGGCCGTCGAAAGCAGCGCCGCGTTGGCGCAGGCCATCGAAATGGCTCCCCCTTCGGCGCTGGTTCTGATCGACACCCCCGGTTACAGCGCCATCATGCTCGAAGACCTAGGCGAGGACCTCATGGCGTTTCTCGGCCGCCGTCAGGATATTGACACGCATCTGGTTTTGACGGCTTCCACGCGCCGCGAGGATCTCTACAACACCGCCGCGCTCTACGAATCCTGCCACCCGGCCAAGCTCCTGTTCACCAAGGTGGATGAAACATCTTCTCTGGCTGCCGTATTTTGCGTGGCCGCGCGCCGGAATAAGCCGGTGTCGTTCCTCTGCGGGGGCCAGGCGGTCCCCGAAGATATCGAGCCCGCCACCAAAGAGCGGATCGTCGATTCGTTGGTACGTCAATTGCCCTCTACTCCCGAGACAGCTATCGCCTAGGCGTTCTCATGGCCACCGGCACCTACGGATATCAACCGCTTGTCGACTCCGAAGCCGCGCTGACGCGCGAGGAGCTGGTACTCCAGCACCTTCCGCAAGTGCGCATGATCGCCAAGCGGATTCACGATCGTCTGCCGGAATACGTCAGCCTGGACGATCTGATCTCCTCCGGCGTAATCGGGCTTCTGGCGGCTATCGATAACTTCGATCCATCGCTCGACGTCCAGCTCAATACCTACGCCGAACGCCGGATTCGCGGCGCCATCCTGGATGGCCTGCGGGAGACCGATTGGGCCCCTCGCGAGGTCCGCAAGCGATCCAGGCTGATCGAAGCCGCCATCCACCGGGCCAATCAGCGTGCGGGGCGGGAAGCCACCGAAGAAGAGATCGCCGCCGAGCTGGGAATCTCGACCGAGGAATACCAGAGCTGGCTGACGGAGGCCCGCGGCGTCGAGCTGACGCGGCTGGAGTTCGCCGGCGGCGACGACTCTTCGGGCGATCTGCTCAAGTTCATCTCGAGCGGCGAAGAAAACGTGCCGTCGCATGTCGTCGAGCGCTCCGAATTGCAGCGCATCCTGGCCCTGGCGATCGACCGCATGCCCAAGAGCGAGCGCATCGTGCTACAGCTCTATTACTACGAGGAATTGAACCTGCGTGAGATCGGAGAGGTGATGGGCCTGCATCTTTCCCGCGTCGCTCAACTGCGCACGCAGGCCATTCTAAGGCTTCGCAGCCATCTGGAAAGAGTCTGGCTGTCCCATCCGAGGAGAAAAGCGTGAATTCGCAAAATCTGGACGTCCTGCTCGATATCGAACTGCCGGTTACGGTGCGCTTCGGCTCGAAGCAAATGACCTTTGGAGAGATCATGACTCTGAATGCCGGCTCGCTGGTGGAATTCGACCGCGCTCCGGACGACCCGGTCGAGGTAGTGGTGAACGACCGCGTGGTCGCCCGCGGCGACATCGTCATGGTGCAGGGCAATTACGCCGTGCGCATTACGGGGATCGCCATCCCGCGCGAACGTCTGGATACCGGTTCCGGCCTGGGCGCCGAAACCACGGGAGATCTCTGATGCGCATCGATTGGATTCTCAACTCGCTGATTCACAACCCCGCGGCGCAGTACACGTTGGTGGCGCTGGCGCTGGCCCTGGCGGTATTGCTGGCCGTATACGTGTTCCTGAAGCGGGAGATCGGGCGCCTTCGCCGCTCCGTGAAGGAGAACGGCGAAGCGGCCACGTCCACCGCCGCTACCATGACCGCCGAACTGGCCGTCCTTCGCAAGAACGTGGAGACCATCGAGCCGATTTCGTTCCAGGGCCAGGAATTGAACCTTACCCGTCGCATGCAGGCCTTGCGTATGCGGCGCCGCGGCGAATTGCCTTCCACCATCGCCGCCGCGCTGCGCGTGCCCCGCAATGAAATCGATCTCCTGCTGAAAATCGATGCGCTGGCCCGTCAGGAGCAATCCGCGGACGAGCCGGGCCGCAAGTCCATCAACGCGGCGTAATCCGGCCGCTATTCACGGTGCTGAAAAAGGCCGGGAACCGCTGGCGCCGCGCGCGGCTTGCTGAATCGCGCGACTCCTAACGAAGGGCCTACGGGTCGGGAACCGCTTGCTGACGCGCGCGGCTCCGAACCCAAGGCCTACCGAGCCGCGACCGTGAGGGAGCGGTGGCCGCGAGTCATTCCTAACATGCTATTTAAACCGAGGTGCCGGGGTTGCCAAGCGTAATTCCGCCCGCTAAGCGGGGCAGGGAGCCACCGGGTCTCCGAAGTTCCTCAGCTTCATAATCAGGGTTGTCCGTTTCAAGCCCAGCAGCTCCGCGGCCGCCGTCTTGTTGCCAGAGGTCTTTTGCAGAGCGTTTTCCAGCATCGTCCGCTCGAATCGGCTTACCGCCTCTTCGAAGTTCATCGTTCCCGCCGCGAAAGCGGGAATCGTCACGGGCTGAAACGGGATTACCTTGATCGATACGGCGTGCCCCAAACCGAAATCGGAGGCTTGCAGGATTTCGCGGTCGCCGCTCAGAGCCACGGCCATCTCCACGGCGTTTTCCAGTTGCCGCACGTTTCCGGGCCAGGAGCAGGAGCGCAGGGCGTCCATCGCCGCGGGCGTCACCTTCTTGAGGGGAAGGCCTTCCAACTGGCAGACCTTCTTCACGAAGTGCTCCGCCAGCAGCGCGATATCGCTTTCGCGCCTGCGCAGAGGCGGCATTTCCAAAGGCACAACGTTCAGACGGTAATATAAGTCTTCCCGGAACCGCCCTTGTCCGACGCGCTCCAGCAGATTCACGTTGGTCGCCGCGATCACCCGCACGTCTACCTTGATGCCTTCGGAGCTTCCCAACCGCTGGAATTCCCGGTCCTGCAGAACTCTGAGCAGCTTGGCTTGCAGTTCGAGCGGCATATCGCCGATCTCGTCGAGAAACAGGGTCCCCTTGTGCGCCTGCTCGAAGCGCCCGACCCGGCCTTGAAATGCGCCCGTGAAGGCGCCTTTGACGTGCCCGAACAGCTCGGCTTCCAGCAGATTCTCGGGGAGCGCGCTGCAATTGATCGCCACCATCGGCTGGTTCGCCCGGGGGCTGGACTGGTGCAGCGCGCGGGCAGCCATTTCCTTCCCCGTGCCCGTCTCGCCGCTGATCAGGACCGTGCAGCGCCGGCTCCCGATCAGTCGGATCGTCTCGACCACCGCCTGCATGGCGCGGCTTTCGCCCACCAACAGGTTACGCCACGGTTCGAGGGACGAAGAGCGCTCCAGCGCCCGTTTGCGCGTGCGTCCTTCCTCCAGAGCATTGTCCAGGCAGTCCGCGAGCCTCTCCGGGCTGTCGCGATATCCCAGGCAGTTGTATGCGCCGGCGCGGATCAGCCGGACGGTCTCGGTGGCGCACATTTCCGGATTCCAGAAAACCACCGGGAGCGCCGGGTCCGCCGAGTGCACCAGCTCCAGCGCGTCTGCCGCGCTTCCGCCGCACACTTCGCCGGTGATCAGGACGCAGGCGAACGGCGCGCTCGATAGCGCATCGGCAGCCTCCGTCAGGCTGTTGACGGTGGCGATCTCGAAATTAGAAAGCACGCGGCTCCACGCCTCCTCGGAGAAATCCGGGAGAGAATGATCGTGTGTAATCCGCAGCAAGCGTTGCAATGACATGTTCGTTTGATTTTTGACACCCCGGCCGCCGGGATTCTATTCGGAATTTAGGTATGCCATCAGTACTATCCTTGGTGAGTCCCCGGCATTCCACCTATTGTGGTATTGCGATTTGGCTCTCCCCGTGCGAATTTCAAAGACAAAGGATCCAGTAGTCCGAATGAGCATGCGAATCTATAACGACGGAATTGGCGCGTCGGCTTTCCAGCCCGGTTCGGTCGACAACGCGCAGTCGGCGGGATCGTCCACGCGGACCGGCTCGACCGGATCGAGCGGCACCGACCAGGTGGAGATCTCTTCGCTCTCCGGGAATATCGCCGCCGCGACTGCCGCGCTGGCAGGCCGGCAGGCCGCCCGCGTCAGTCAACTGGCCGCGCTCTACGCCAAGGGCGATTATCAAGTGAATTCTCTGCAAGTGAGCCGGGCCCTGGTGTCGAGCGCCCTGAGCGCCTCGCTCGACGGAGACAGTTAATGCGGGGCCGGCCGGCAGACGAGAGCATTCGCATCGCCCGCGCCAGCATCCGTCAGGCTTCCCAGCTCTGCCGGGGCGCGGACCTCGACCGATTGCAGCGAGCTCTCGATTTTCTGGAAAGCGCAGCGGCCGGGATGCAGGAAGCCGAAGCGCAGGTTCGCTCCGGAGCGCCGGCCGATGCAGCCGGTATCTGCCGTGAAGCCGCTCTCTTGAAACGCGACGTTGCAGGTATGATTCGGGCCATCGATAGCTGCACGGCTTTATGCCGCGGCCTGTCGGTCCGGCTCGGCTGCGCGCCGCTGTCATATACGCCCCAGGGCCGCGTTGTGCCCGCGTCTCCCTCCGTCGTGGCCTGTCAAATGCAAGGATAAGCCGCGATGTCGAACCTCATGGCGATGCTGAGCGCGTCCGGTAACGCGATGGACGTTTTTCAGCAGGCGTTAAGCGTCATTCAAAATAATGTCAACAATGCGTCCACCCCCGGCTACGCCACGCAGAGTCTGAATCTCGAGGCGCAGCCGATGAATTCGAGCGATGGCTTCGCCGGGGGCGTGACTTCCGCGGGGCTCGACAATTCCCGCGACACGTACGCCGAAAGCGAACTGGAGCAGCAGACCCAAGCCTTGGGCAAATACACTGCCCAAGCCAATGCCACCAATTCCCTGCAAAGTTTTTTCGATGCCTCCGGAACGAGCGGCGTCTCCTCCGCGCTCAGCTCGTTTTTCCAAGCCGTCTCCGCATGGAGCGTCACCCCGAGCGATTCCACCTTGCGTCAAACGGTGCTCGATAGCGCCTCCACCCTGGCATCCTCCATCCAGGGATTGTCCAATTCGCTTTCCCAGAACGCCCAGCAGCTTGATTCCGGCATCGCCTCCACGGCCAGCCAGATAAATTCCATCGCCGCGCAAATCCAGGCGTATAACGTGCAGCGCTCCAGCCAGACCGCTTCCGATCCGGGCGCCGACGCGCAGCTATACAGCGCGCTCGATAGTCTGTCTCAGCTCACCAATTTCACCACCGTCACACAATCCAACGGCACCGTTACGGTGATGCTCGGCGGCGGCTCGCCGCTGGTGATCGGGCAGCAGCAGTACTCGCTCAGCACGGCATCCTCCGCCACCGGCGCGCAGGTCCTGGATTCGCAGGGAAACGATGTCACCTCCCAGATCACCGGCGGCCAGCTCGGGGGGATGCTGGATGTGCGCAATCGCGTGATCGGTTCGATGCTGGGCGATGGCCAGCAGACCGGATCGCTCAACCAGTTCGCTTCCTCGCTGGCCGATAGCGTCAACCAGATTCTCGAATCCGGCACCGTATCCTCGGATCCCGGCGCCGCCGCCGGCACGGCCCTGTTTACGTACGGCACCGCATCCAACGCCGCCGCGAGCATCGAGGTGAATCCGAACATCGCGGCTTCCCAGTTGGCGCCCGTGGATTCCTCTGGAAATTCCAATGGCAACGCCAACCAGTTGGCGGCGCTGGCCAGCCAGGCGCTGACGCAACTGAACGGCACCAGCCTCACGCAGTTTTTCGGAAACATCACCAGCGATATCGGCACGGAGAACCAGACCGCCACCGACAACGAGCAAAGCCAGCAGCAGGTGGTCGCTACGGCAACCACGCTGATCAATCAGGTCTCCGGCGTCTCGCTGGACGAGCAAGCCACCGACGTCCTGCAGTTTCAGCGGGCTTACCAGGCGGCCGCTCAGGTGCTCACGACTATCGATAATCTGGCCAATTGTATTTTGAATCTGATTCAGCCGACCGCGGCATAGAGGACGACTCATGATCTTGAACATTAGTGGAGCGGCCCAGTCCTACCTCGCCGATCTCGATCGGACTCAGCAGCAGATTAATCAGGCGCAGGCCCAGGTCAGTTCCGGCTATCGCGTCTCGGCGCCTTCCGACGATCCGGCGGCGGTGCCATCCATTATCGAGTTGCAGTCCGAAATCGCCATGAATCAGCAGGTCCAATCCAACCTCAGCGGCGTTTCGAGCGAGCTGGGAAGCGCGGATTCGGCGCTCCAGGGCGCCGTTCAGGCCGTCAACCAGGCCCTCACGTTGGCTACCAATGGCGCCAACGCCACTTCTACCGCCAGCGATCGCGCCACCCTTGCCGGACAGGTGGCCAGTCTGCAACAGACCCTGGTCGGGATCAGCCGGACGCAGGTGAATGGCAGCTATATTTTCAGCGGAGACCAGGACACAAGCCCGGAGTACCAGCTTGACTCCTCGCAGCCGAACGGCGTCCAGCAGTTGATTTCCCCGTCTTCCACCCGCATGATTGTGGATGCCACCGGCACCGCCATTTCGGTCGCCAAGACCGCGCAGGAGATCTTCGACGCCCGGAATTCCGACGGTACCGACGCCACCGGAAACGTCTTCGCCGCGGTCAACTCGCTCTTGACGGCGCTGAACAACAACGATCAGGCGGGCATCGCGCAGTCCGTTACCGCCTTGCAATCCGCCGGCACCTACCTGAACCAGCAACTCGAGTTCTATGGCGAAGCTGAGGATCGGGTCACCGCCGCGTCCGATCTGGCACAGAAGTTTCAGACCCAGGATACGGCTCAGCTCAGCAACCTCCGCGATGCCGATATCCCCACCGTCGCCGTGCAGTTGACCCAAGCGCAAAACGATCAGCAGGCCGCCCTTTCGGCGGAAGCCAATATCGCCCAGCAGAAGAACCTGTTCAGCTACCTGGGTTAGCGGAGAGCGTTACCAGAATGGATTTCAAACCGAACGACTTTGGACCCCGGCCGGTGCCGTCTCCCTCCGAGTACGAAGCCTGCCCCAGCGGGGCTCTTCCGGCCGGACAGATGGCCTCCGTGCGGGCCATCCAGGAGAGCTTCATCCGCGGTTTCGCGGCGCAACTGGCCGGCCGGCTGGAGATGCCCGTCGCCGGGCAACTGGCTGTCGCGCAACCGCTCTCGAGCGACGCGTTTCTGCAATCCCAAGCCGAGGGGGAGTGCCTGATGGCGCTCGCCGCCGAACCGGTGCGCGGCGAGGCGCTCGCTGCGTTTTCCCCCGGTCTGATTGCATATCTCTTACGGATTCTTCTGGGATCTCCGGAAACCGCCGAAGAAGCTCCCCGCCCCGTTACCGAGATTGAGCTGCACATCCTGCGCGAGATCTTCGAATCGCTCGAGAGCGAACTCGGCGCCGCATGGCAGCCGGCCGGCATCGCCTTTCGCCGCCGTCCGATGGGCCACGGTGCCGCCGCCATGCCCTCGGGGGCCATGCTGGTTTTCGAATACAGTTTGGAGTTTGGCGAGATCCACGAGACGCTGCGCATCGCCGTGCCGGCATTTCTGGCGCGCCTGGCGGTGCTGCAATGCGCTCCCGCGGCCGAGACGGCGCCCGCCCCCTTGCAGGAAACCATCCTCGGCTCCCTGCGCCACGCCAATGTGAGTGCGGAAGCTGTGCTGGCCGGCTCGACCATCCGCATGGGGGATGTGTTGGCCATGCAGCCCGGGCACGTTCTGATGTTGATTCAGCCGGCCCGCTCTCCGCTTGAATTGCGCATCAACGGCCGGCCTAAGTTCCGTGGCGAATGGGTTGTCAGCGGCAGCCGCCCGGCGCTCAACCTACTGTAGACGGTAGTGTCCGCCCGCCGTTATCCCAGGGGCAACCAGATGTTTCAACAGGTTAAGGCACAGCGAGAGCATCGGGTCCGGATCCTGCTCATCCACGATCAACAGCCCCGGACGGTTTCGCATCTTTGCCGCTACGGCCTTGAGCAGGGAGCGGCGTTCTTCCTCGCTGACGTCGTACGACTCGATTGAGACCGAGCAGCTCCGCTCCAATTCCGTATTCATTCTCAAGGCATCGCCGGATATCCAGGCTTTGAGCAAGTCCTCAGCGAGTTGACCCGCCAGAGATAGAGTGTGTTGCGCGCGAACTGGCATTCACATCTCATTTCGGCAACTCCGGCATTCATTTCTAGTGTTCTTTTGGGCTGTAATCCAATAAGTTTCTCGAAACATCCAGGCGCATCGCCGATATGGGGTTAAGAGCCGATCATGATTCATGTAACGCGCCTTAACCACACACCGGTGGTGCTGAATGACGATCTGATCGAGCAAATCGAGACGACGCCTGACACGGTCATCAGTCTTACCACCGGGCAAAAAATCATGGTGCTGGAATCGACTGAAGAAATTATCGATCGCGTCCGCACGTTCCGGAAGTCCATAATCCTCCAGGACTACGCCAATGGCCACTCCACAAACCAAGAAAACGAGTAGTTCGCGGCCCGATTTCGGCTCTTTGGGTGGTCTCCTCCTGGCATTCGGTGGAATTCTGGGAGGCCTGGTCATGGATGGCGGGAAGATCAACGACATCAAGCAGGTCTCCGCCGGTATGATCGTTTTTGGCGGAACCATTGGCGCCCTCATGCTGACCACTCCCCTGGGCGTGTTGATAAATGCTGCCAAGAAACTGGGATCCATCTTCTTCGAGAAGGCCCAACCGGTGGCGGAGACTATCGAGATCCTCATCGGCTATGCCACCCAAGCGCGCAAGCAGGGAATCGTTTCGCTGGAGCAAGAGGCTGCCAAGGTTCAGGACCCTTTTATGCGCAAGGCCCTCACGCTGGCGGTGGATGGCATGGAGTTGAGCCAAATACGCAGCATCATGGAGCTTGAAATCGAGCTCGTCGAGCAGCGAGGGGAAGCCGAAGCCAAGGCCTTCGAAACAGCCGGCGGCTATTCCCCCACCATCGGTATCATCGGGGCTGTGCTGGGCCTCATGCAGGTCATGAAGAACCTGGCCAACATCGACGAAGTCGGCAAAGGCATCGCCGGCGCCTTCGTGGCCACGGTCTACGGAGTGGGAATCGCGAATCTCTTCTTTCTGCCCGCCGGCGGCAAGCTGAAGGCCCGTCTGCGCGCCGAGTTGCAGATTCGCGAACTGATCCTGGAAGGGGTGCTCGCCATCGTCGAAGGACTCAATCCCAAACTGATTCGAACCCGGCTCGACGCCTATCTTGAACAGCCCGCTCCCGCGAAGAAGAAGGCGTCCGCCGAAGCCCCCTCAGCCGCCAGTGTGGCGGCGGTGGAGGGCTGATCTTGGCCCGCAAAAAGAAAGCCCCGGAACACGAGAACGCCGAGCGCTGGCTGGTCTCGTACGCCGACTTCATCACCCTCCTATTTGCGTTTTTCGTGGTGATGTTCGCCTCTTCGCAAACCGATAAAGCCAAGGCTAAGCAGGTTTCGGAATCCGTGACATCGGCGCTGGAACAAGGCAGTGTCCGCGCGGCGGTGCACGAAATCCTGGGCGGCACCGTCGACGAGAAGGGAAAGGGCAACGCCCAGATGAAAGGCCCCGGCGGCAGCGAGCCCAAGAACGTACCCCAGGAACAGGTCGTCGCCGAACTGCTCCCCTCGCTGCATTACCTTTCCGCCGCGCTGCAACAGGAGATCAAGGACGGCAAAATCGAGGTTCGCCTCGAACCGCGCGGCCTGGTGGTGAGCTTGCGGCAGGCCACCTTCTTCCCTTCCGGCGGAGACGCGCTGGACCCGGGGACCTTCGACAGCCTCGCCAAGATCGCCACGACGATCCAGAAGCTCCCCAACCCCGTGCGCCTGGAAGGGCACACCGATTCGCAGCCCATCCACACGGCCCGTTTCCGCAGCAACTGGGAGCTCTCCGCGGCGCGCAGCATCGCCATGCTGGATGTGCTCTCCACGCGTTACGAGATCCCCCCGGAGCGCATGGCTATAGCCGGCTATGCCGATACCGCACCGGTCGATTCCAACGAGACCCAAGCCGGCCGGGCCCACAACCGCCGCGTGGATGTGGTCATCCTCAATCTGCCCGTGCTGACGAACCCTTCCGCGGCCCCACCCAAGCCTCCCTCCTCGCCGGCCGGCAAGGCAGCGGCGGCCCCAGCTTCCCCGGCGTCCGCGCAGCGGCCGGCTCCTTCTCCGGAGCCCGCCCAGCGCCCGCCTGCCTCCCAACCTCTGGCGGTGAAGAAATGACGGATCTCGATCTCGCAAAATCGTTCGGTCTCGAAATTGCACCTTGCGGCCCGATGCCCCGAATTCGGACAAAGTGCCTGGGCGAGGTCGAATACCCGTCCCATGCGGTCTTCACCTTTCCCTTCGGCATACCCGGCTTTGAAGACGAGCGCGCCTTCGTGCTCCTGGAGCGCCCTGGCGCCCAACCCCTGATGTTCATGCAGAGCGTGGCCACTCCGGAACTCTGCCTCATTCTGATGCCTATACTGGCCGCCGACCCGCATTACAAATTACGGCTTGACGAGGAAGACCTGGCTGCCCTCGGTCTGCCCGCCCGCAAACAGCCGCGCATGGGAAAGGATATTCTGTGCGCCGTCGTGGTTTGCGCCGGCGGCGACGATCGCCCCGCGCCCACCGCCAACCTGCTGGCCCCTATCGTGGTCAATCTCAAACGGAAAATCGGCATTCAGGTGATTCAGACGCAAGTTCATCACTCTTATCGCCATCCTTTGTTTTCGGGCCACAGCCGCGAGGGACTGGCCCTGTGCTCGTAATGCGCCGCCGCCCCGGAGAGAGTTTCTTCGTCGGCGAAGTCGTCGAAATCGAAGTGCTGGAAGTTTGCGGCACGCGAGTCAAGCTGGGGATCGTGGCCCCGGACTCAGTATCGATTCAGCGCAAGGAATCGCAGCTCACGCGCGACGAGAACATCGTCGCCGCTCTCAGCGTCGAGCAGAAAAATATCTCCGAGATCCTCAATTGCGTGGCGCCTCGCAAGCGCGGCACACCCGTCAAACGTTTGACGGCAGTGCAGTTATTGACAACAGACCCTAGAAATTCGGTGAAAAAACACTAGAACGTATGTGGTGCGTCCCCGATATGAATAAGTGAAAGCTGATACTTCGGGTATCCCGAAAGGGAGAACCCGAACCCGGACATGAAGTCTGGGATGTATCGCGAAACAGGACGTTAAAGACGATGATTTCCATTCAGACAAATTACGCGGCGATGGTGGGTGAGCAAAACCTCAACACCAACAATACATTCCAGACCAACACCATCGAACAGTTGACCTCTGGATACCGCATTAACAGCTCCGGCGACGACCCCGCGGGTCTGGCAGTGGCCAACCAGTACGCCAGCGACGTCGCGCAGTTGACGCAAGGCGTCATCAATGGCAACTCCGGCGTGAGCACGCTGCAGATCATCGATGGCGGCCTTTCCAACGTCAGCACGATGTTGAACCGCCTGCAAACCCTGGCGACCGAATCGGCTTCCAACACCTTCACCGGCAACCGCCAAACCGTGCAGGCCGAATATTCGACCCTCCTCGGAGAAATCGACCGTGAAGCGGGCAACATCGGTTTGGGTGGCACCAATACCTCGAACGCCGCCAATCTCCAGGTATATATCGGCGGCGGCGATACCCAGACCGACTCTCAAGTGCAAATCAGCTTGGCCGGCCAGACTGTCGATTCGTCCTCCCTGGGCCTTGCCGGAACCACCGTCACTGGAGCCACCAACGTAGGCGACATCGGCACCACCAACCTGAACAGCAGCGCCTTGCTGCTCACGGCCGGGACTCAGGTTTTCACCTTCACCAACCTTCCCAACGCTGCCACCGCCACGGTGACGGTTGCCGGCGGTTCGACTGGTATCACTACAAGCCAGGCCCTTGCCAGCTTGGATTCGCAGCTTCAGCCCTTCGGAATCACGGCCGGTCTGGACAGCTCCGGGCAGTTGGAATTTCAGTCCAACTCCTCGTTCACGGTAGCCGCGGCCGCCGCCTCGCATGGCACTGGTCTCACCGGCGTGGTCGCCGCCACTGGCAGTACAGCCGATGCAAACGTAACCGGCACGGCGAACGCCCTGGCTGCCGTCACGGCTATCAACAGCGCCATTCAAACCCTCGGCACCGTGCAGGGCGCTGTCGGCGCCGGTGAAAACGATCTGAATTACGCCATTAACCTGGCCAACTCGCAGATCACCAACTTCTCTTCGGCGGAATCCCAGATCCGCGATGCCGATGTCGCCACCGAAGCGGCCAACTTGACCAAGGCCCAGGTCCTCCAGCAGGCGTCCGTCGCCGCCATGGCCCAGGCCAACGCAGCGCCGCAAGCGCTTCTGAAACTGTTGCAGTAGATTTCGAGGCAACCAACATTCGATGAGATGGTGGGCCGGCCCCTTTCCGGGTCCGGCCCACTTCTTGCATAGGGGTGCTCTATGGCTTCCAGCTCCAGTGCGATTACGGCGCCTACCTTCAATGGTTCGAGTACGTTTTCGAGTTCCTTCCAGCAGGTCCTCACGCGGGCTGTGGATACGGCATCTCTGCCCATGCAGCAGACCCAGAACGACGTCACCACGGCCACCAGCCAGCAGACCGCGCTGACCCAGCTCGGATCCGACTTCGATTCGCTCAGTACGGCCGTGCAGGCCGTCGATTCCGCGTCCGGCGGCAGCCTCTCCGCCACTGTTTCCGACTCCTCCTCCGTGAGCGCCTCGGCCTCGTCGTCCGCTCTGCCAGGCACCTATTCCATTCAGGTGGATACGACCGGCTCCTATACCACTACCATGAGCGCGGCCGGCTCCCCGGCGATAACCGATCCGACAACCCAGAGCATCAGTTCCGCGTCGTCCTTCACCCTTACGATAAACGGCACCCAGACCACCATCACGCCGACCGATGGCTCTCTCGAAGGGCTGGCCAACGCCATCAACGCCGCTTCCGCCGACGCGCAGGCCACTATTGTCAATCTCGGCTCCAACTCCAGCCCCGATTACCGCCTGGTGGTCACCGGCACCTCTCTGAACGACGACGACATTCAGCTCACGGCCGGTACCAGCACAACACCATTGCTCAGCACCATTTCCGAGGGCTCGGCGGCCACGTATCAGGTGAATGGATCGAGTACCGTGCTCCAGACGACTTCGCCGCAGGTGACGCTCGCACCCGGATTGACCGTGACCATTTTGGGAACCAGCACGGCGCCGGATACGGTTACGGTTGCCGCGGATTACAGCTCGCTCCAAACGGCTCTCACGAATTTCGCCACGGCCTACAATACGGCCTTCAGCGCCGTCGAGCAGCAGGTTGGACAGAACGGCGGCGCGCTCACCGGTGAGAGCATTGTTTATGAGCTGCAGGACATGCTGGAAGGCCTCGCGGCATACTCGTCGGGATCGGGTTCGGTCTCCAGCCTCGCCGATTTGGGTCTCACCGTGGACGACACCGGGCAAATGTCGTTCGATGCTTCGACCTTCAGCGGCCTGAATCAATCGGATATCTCCCAGTTCCTCGGCTCGGCCACTTCGGGCGGTTTCTTGCAGAGCGCCACGAACGCCTTGACCTCGGCCGACGACCCGACTACAGGAGATATCGAGACGGATTACTCCGGGCTTCAGAGCCAGATCAACGCGGACAACCAAACCATCTCGAACGATCAGGCCAGCATTACCCTCATGGAAACCAATCTGCAAAGCGAGCTGACCCAGGCGGACGCCGCCATCGCCACCTTGCAGTCTCAGAAAACCTATTACGCCGACCTGTTCCAGGCGGAGTATCCGAGCACGAGCTCCTGATGATGCCATCGCGTTTCGAACAGCTCGAAAAGGAAATCTGCGCCGCCGCCGCTGGCCGACGGTATCGGGAAGTTGCGCGGCTGGTCCCGGAATACGGGGAAGCCGTGCGGGCGTATGTGCGCTCTTTGCCGAAAGGCGATCCGCGGGCTGCCGTGGCCGTGCGCCAACTGGACGATCTCTTTAGCTGGACGCTGGCGATGCTGCACGCGGCACGATTCGCCTGCGCCGCCGAACTCCGGCGGGTCGCCACGGCGACTCGCTATGCCCGCTCGTACGCCGGGCGCGAGCGGAATTTCTCCCTGCGCCTGGAAGCCTGATCCCCACCTCCGAATCGCTGCGTCAATCCGCCGACACGTCATCCGTTTGACTCCGGTATTCCCACAAATTCTGTTGCAATTGCTTACCGCCGAAGTGGAATCCTAATTGCCTTGACGCTGTTACCGTGATCGACCGACTCACCGACAGCGTGGAGCAGTACAGGAGTGCGGTTAGCTCGCGGCGGAAACAGGTGGCGTCCGGCCGGCTGGCGCGCGTTGCCGATAGCTACATTTCCGTACCGACGTATCGAACAACAGGACGTTAAACACAATGATTTCTATACAGACAAACTATGCGTCGCTGGTCGGCGAGCAAAACCTGAGCCTCAACAACGCATTCCAAACGAAGACGATCGAGTCGTTGACCTCCGGATATCGCATCAATAGTTCCGGAGACGACCCGGCCGGTCTGGCAGTGGCCAACCAGTACGCCAGCGACATCGCGCAGTTGACGCAAGGCGTCATCAATGGCAACTCCGGCGTGAGTATGCTGCAGATCATGGATGGCGGCCTTTCCAACATCGGCACCATGCTGGACCGCATGCAGACGCTGGCGACCGAATCGGCTTCCAATACCTTCACGGGGAACCGCGGCACCTTGGACGCCGAATTTCAGACCCTCAAGAGCGAAATCGACCGCGAGGCCGGCAGCATCGGTTTAGGCGGCACAGACACCACAAACGCCGCCAATTTGGCGGTATATATCGGTGGCGGGGATAGCCAGACCGACTCCCAAGTCACTGTCGGTCTGGCCGGTCAGACGGTCGATTCGGCCTCATTAGGCCTTGCCGGCATCAGCGTCAGTGGCGCCACCAACTCGCTCACGGTTGGCGCGATCGACCTGAATAGCAGCGCTCTGCTACTCCAGGGCGGGAGTCAGACTTTCAACTTTACCAACCTCCCCGGCGGTGCGTCGGCCGCGGTGACGGTCTCCGGTGGCTCGACCGGTGTCACGACCAGTCAGGCTCTTGCCAGCCTGGATTCGCAGCTTTCGCCTTTCGGCATTACCGCCAGTCTGGACAGCAACGGTTTCCTGGAATTTCAGTCCAACAACACCTTCACCGCAGCCGCCGCTGCCGGCACGGGCGGCAGTGCGCTCACGGCAGTCGCCGTCGCCGCCCCCAGCACCCCCGATGTCAACACCACCGGTACGGCCAACGCCCTCGCTGCCGTCACGGCTATCGACAAGGCCATTCAAACCCTCGGCAACGTCCAGGGTGCCGTGGGTGCCGGTGAAAACGACCTGAACTACGCCATTGGTCTGGCCACTTCCCAGATCACCAACTTCTCCTCGGCGGAATCCCAGATCCGCGATGCCGATATCGCCACCGAAGCGGCCAATCTCACCAAAGCTCAGGTTCTGCAGCAGGCCTCTGTTGCCGCCATGGCCCAGGCCAACGCCGCGCCTCAAACGGTTCTGAAACTGTTGCAGTCGTAATAGTCCGCTGCCGCAATGAAAACGGTGGGCGGTCCTTTCAGGGGGCGATCGATTCCTCTCTTGCACAACTTGTGGCTTCCAACGCAAGTGTGATTGCATGGCCCGTTTTTGACGGATCGAATACCTGTTCGCGTTCTTTCTAACAGGTTCTCACCAGGGGCGCATCTCGCACCTTTGCCTGTGCGGCAGATCGGAACGACGTCAGCACTCCGACTAACCAGCCAACTGCCCTAACTCGGATCGGGTCCGACTTCCAGTCCCGCCTTGCCGGCTTCGGTTCACCCAAGCGTTAGTTCCTTTTCGTCTTTCCTCACAGTCGACCGCACGGGGCGCCGCCGGACTCCGGCGCACCGCCACGGCCACTTGCTATGCCCGTCCATACCCCGGCCGCGCGCGGAACGTCTCCGTGCATCTGGACGCCCCGCCCGCCAGCGCGCCGTGTCAACCCGCTGACACGTCACTCGCTTGACGGGCGATTTTCCGGCCATCTGCTGCATTTGCTTAGCGTTCGAATGGAATCCCAGTTGCCTTGTCGGTGATGCCGTGATCGATCGCCTCACCGATAGCCTCGAGCAGTACATGAACGTGGTCAGCTTGCGGCAGAAGCTGGTGACGTCCAACATCGCCAATGCCGACACGCCCGGCTACAAGACTCAAGACGTGAACTTTCAGGATAGCTTCATGGCGGCCCTCGAAGGCGGCTCTCCGCGCACCACGGCCGTCACCGGCCTGGCCACTAAGAACGACGGCAACAATGTGGATCTGGACCGCGAGGCCCGCCTGTTGGCCGAGAATGCCATGCGTTTCAGCGTCGCCTCCAACCTGATGCGATCGCACCTCAACACCATTAAAGAGGCCATACAGGGAGGTAAGAGCTAATGAGCCTTTTCTCGGCACTCTCGGTTAGTGCATCCGGCATGGCCGCCCAGCGCACCCGCGCGGCGTTGCTAGTGGAGAACATCGCCAACTCGGAGACCACGCGCACGCCCGAAGGCGGCCCTTACCGCCGCAAGGACGCGATCTTCTCGAGCGACCAGACCGGTTCCGCGTTCGCTTCGGAGCTGGATTCGCAACTGGACACCCAGCAGCTCACCGGCGTCAAGGTGGTGGGCATCAGCGTGGATAACACCCCGCCAGAAAAGCGCTATTCGCCGGGACACCCCGACGCCGATGCCGATGGCTACGTTTCCGTGCCCAAGGTCAACCCCGCCGAAGACATGGTGGACCTGGTGGGCGCCAACCGCAGTTATCAGGCCAACGTCGCGGCTATGTCCGCCGTCAAGGATATGATTCAGAAATCCATCGACCTGCTGCGATAGGAGACCTCTGTGAGTTCACCCATCTCTGCCATCAACCCCATCGCGATGCCTCAGTTGACCTCGGCTGCCGGAGCCGCCGGGGCCGCCGGCCAGCCGGGCGAGTTTCAAAGCGTTCTTTCGAGCGCCATCGATTCCATTCAGTCGCTGCAGAACGATGCGGCCAGCTCGGTCCAGAAGTTCCTCAGCGGCGAGAATGAAGAAATCCATACCACCGTCCTCGCCACGCAGAAGGCCGAGTTGGCTTTCGAGCTGGGAATGCAGATCCGCAACAAGGTGGTGGACGCCTACCAGGAAGTCATGAAGATGCAGATGTAGCCAGCCGGGACCGCCATGAACCAGATCTCCGCCCTCATAGCCGGGTTCTCCATCAAGCAGCGCCTTTCGATTGTCGCCGCCGCGCTCGCCGTGGTGGCCGGCATAGTTGCCTTCGTCCACTGGAAGCACGAAGACGACTTTCGCCCGCTGTATACTTCCATGGCTCCCGAAGATGCCGCCGGCGTGGTGCAGAAGCTGCGGGAGACGGGCGTCGAATACCGCTTATCGGATAACGGCGGCTCCGTCATGGTTCCTTCGGCCAAGCTCGGCGAGTCGCGCCTGGCGCTGGCCGCCGCGGGCCTGCCCAAGACGGGGCGCATCGGCTTCGAGCTTTTCGATAAGAGCAACCTCGGCGCCACCGAGTTTGTCGAACATATTAATTACAAGCGCGCCCTCGAAGGCGAGCTCGAGCGCTCCGTGATGAGCTTGGGCGAGGTCGAGCAGGCGCGCGTGCATCTGACCCTACCCAAGGAATCCGTCTTTCTCGACCGGCAGGAGCCGGCCAAGGCCAGCGTAATGGTGAAACTGCGGCCGGGAGCGCAGATCTCGTCGCAGAATGTCCTGGCCGTCACGAACCTGGTGGCCAGCGCCGTCGAAGGGCTGACGCCCGACGGCGTCTCCCTGGTGGACATGGATGGTAATCTTCTGAGCCGTCCCAAGACCGCCGGCGCGGGAGATGGATCGGAAATCACCAGCGAATCGCTCGAGGTGCGCCAGCAGCTCGAAAAGAACCTGGTGGCCAAAATCAACGAAACGCTGGAGCCCCTACTCGGCGCCAAGAGCTTTCGAGCCGGTGTCTCGGTGGATTGCGATCTCACCAGTGGCGAGCAGCAGGAGGAAACCCTGGACCCCGCGCACTCCGTGATGCTCAGCTCGCAGAAAACAGAGGATGTGACCGAGCGCGCCACCACTTCCGGAATTCCGGGGACCGCCTCGAATCTGCCCCAGCAGGCATCTTCCTCCGCTAAAGGCACGGGAGGCGTCTCCCGGCGCACGGAGAACGTCACCTATCAGACCAGCCGTATCGTTCGCCATACCAAGATCCCCCAAGGCGTCATCCGGCGCATGTCGCTGGCGGTGCTGGTGGATCAAACGGTGCAATGGGACGGCCAGGGAAGCGCGCGGCGCCGCGTGCTGGTGCCCCCCGCGCCCGAGACCCTGAAGACTATTCGCGACCTGGTAGCCGGCGTCACGGGCTTCAATGCGGAACGCGGCGATCAGCTCATCGTCGAGACGCTGCCCTTTGAAACCAGTCTCCATGCCGAACCGCCTCAGCTCATGAAGCCGATTAGCGCTCCGGCAAGCAAGTCTCCCGCGTGGCTGGAATTCGCCACCAAATATCGCGATTTAGGGGCCCCGGTCACCATGGGATTGGGCGTGCTGCTGGTCCTGATTCGCGGCCTCTTCCGGTTTGCGCGGCGCGCTCCCGCGAAAGGCAAGGAAGTCCGTCTCCCGGCCGAACTGGAAGGGCCGGCCGCTCGCACGGACCTCAGCCCGGCGGCCGCCGAAATTGCCGCCGCCGCGATGAACGCCCCTGGCACCGTCGGAGCGATCGGCGCTCCAGCCGCCACCGCCGAAGAGAACGGCGAACTCGCCGAGCGCGTCCGCTTACTCGCCAAACGGGAGCCGGATCTGACGGCCAACGTGCTTCGTATGTGGCTCCAGGAGAGCAAAACCTAACATGGCGGGCAACTCAACCGTAGCGATGATAACCCAGGACCCTGCATCCATCTCGGGCGCCACCAAGGCGGCCATGTTTCTCCTGGGAGTCGGCGACCAGATTTCCGCCGAGCTGCTCCGCAAGCTCGACAGCGAAGAGATCCGCCGCGTCACCTCTGAAATCTCGGCCCTGAGCGCCGTGGCGCCGCAAAACATGGTGAACGTCTTCCACGAATTCGAAAGCCTCACCGGCTCCAGCCGCTTCTTCGCCAAGGGCGGCTCCGGATTTGCGCGCCGCCTCGTCGAGCAGGCCCTCGGGCCGGAATCCGCTCAAAAGCTGCTGGACTCCCCGGATCTTCCCGCGCCGCCGGTGACGGAAGAGACCAATCCCGAACTGCGCCTGCTGCAAAATTCGGACCCGCGCCAGGTGGCCGTGTTCCTGCGCAACGAGAATCCGCAGACCATCGCCCTGGTGCTCTCGAATATGACTCCCGAAGCCGGCGGCGCGCTCCTCCAATCGCTCCCCGCCGAGGTTCAGCCGCAAGTGGCCCTGCGCATGGCCAGCCTGGACCGCGTTTCGCCGGAAGTATTCCGCAAGATCACCGAAGCCATCGGCTCCAAGCTGAAAGCCATTCGCCAGGTCAGCCGCTCGGATGGAATCCGCTCGCTGGCCGATCTGCTGAACCACGTCGATCCCACCCTGGCCGACGGCATTCTCACGCAGGTCGAGACCGAGAACCTGGAAGCGGCCACCTCCGTCCGCAACCTGATGTTCACCTTCGAGGACATTCTGACCATCGACAAACAGGGCGTGAAGGCCTGCCTGGATCACCTCGACCGCAAGGTTCTGAAGCTCGCGCTGAAGGGCGCGGCCGTCAAGATCCGGGAACATTTCACGCAGTGCATGTCGCAGAGCGCCACTGAAATGCTGACCGAAGATATGGAAGCGCTCGGCCCCGTGCGCATTCGCGACGTCCAGGCGGCCCAGCAGCAGGTGGTCGCCGTGGTGCGGCAGTTGCAGCAAAGCGGCGACATCGCGTCGGGCGGCGCCGCCGGCGGCGACGAATATGTTGTCTAAGCTTCTCACGGATGCCGGAATCGCGTCCGAATCCATCGCCTGGCGCCGCTCCGGGGCATCCGCGCCTTGCGCGCCTAAACCGGACGCTCCGGCGAAGGTGAGCGCCGAGATTGCGCAGCTCCGCTCGAAAATCGCCGAGCTGGAAGCGGCGGCGGAAGGCCGGCTGCGGCAGGCCTACGAATCCGGTATGCACGCCGGTGAAGACGCCGCCCGCCAGTCGCTCGAAGCCGGCGTGCGCGAGACCGTCGAGCAGCTCGCCGCCGCCATCGCGGACGCGGCCTCCACGCGCGCGGAAACCATCCGCCGCGCCGAAGCCGATACCGTGCGGCTGGCCATTGAAATCGCCCGCCGGGTGCTTCACCGCGAAGTTTCGGTGGACCCCTCGGCTCTCGAAGGCCTCATCAAAGCGGCTCTCGATAAGCTGCAAAACCAGGAGGTTTACCGCGTGCGCGTTCATCCGGACCAGGAGCGGCTGGTGCGCGCCTGTCTCGACCAGACCGGGCGCGGCCAGGCTGTCGAAGTGGTCGTCGATCCGGTGCAACCTCGGGGCGGAGTGGTTTTCGAAATCGGCCGCGGCGCCCTGGACGCTTCACTGGACACGCAGCTCGCCGAGATCGAGCGCGGTCTCGTCGATCAACTCGAGGCGCGTGTATGACGGCCCCGCAGTCGATCGATCTGAATTCTTACATCGCCGGCGTCCGCAACTTCGAGCTGCTGCCGTGGACCGGCGAAGTCGTCGAGCTGGTGGGCCTGCTGATCGCCTCGCGCGGCCCGGCCGTCGCGGTGGGAGATTTCTGCGAAGTCATGACCTCGATCGGTCGCCGCGTGCGCACTCAGGTCATCGGTTTTCGCGATGGCCAGGTGCTCTCCATGCCTCTCGAAGAGATCGATGGCATCCAGTTGCACGACCGCATCGTGGCGCGCCGCGAGGACGCCCAGGTGGCTGTCGGCCCCGATCTGGTGGGCCGCGTCCTCGATGGCTTCGGAAAACCGCTCGACCGCGGCGCCCCGATCCGTCCGGCCGCGGCTTATCGTTTGTATCAGGCGCCCGGCAGCCCGCTCGATCGCGAGCACATCGTCAATCGCATCTCCACCGGAATTCGCGCCATCGATACCTTGACGCCCGTCGGCACCGGACAGCGCATGGGCATCTTCGGCGGCAGCGGCGTCGGAAAGAGCACCCTGCTGGGCGCCATGGCGCGCCATAACTCCGCCGATATAACCGTCATCGCGCTCATCGGCGAGCGCAATCGCGAAGTGCGCGGCTTCCTGGAGCATGAACTCGGACCCGAGGGCCGCAATCGCTCCGTGGTGGTCTGTTCCACCTCGGACCGGCCCGCGCCTCTGCGCGTGCGCGCCTGCTTTGTGGCTCTGGCCGTCGCCGAATACTTCCGCGACCAGGGCGCCAACGTGCTGCTGATCATGGATTCGGTCACCCGCCTCGCCATGGCCCAGCGGGAAATCGGACTGGCCGCCGGTGAGCCGCCCAGCCAGAAGGGCTACACACCCTCGGTCTTCAACCTGCTCCCGCGAATCCTCGAACGCGCCGGCAATTTTCAGAAGGGTTCGATCACCGGCTTCTTCACCGTGCTGGTGGAAGGCGACGATTTCAACGAGCCGGTCTGCGACGCCGTCCGCGCCATTCTCGACGGGCACATTATTCTCTCGCGCCGCATGGCCGCCGCCGGCCACTATCCGGCTATCGACGTGCTGAACTCGGTCAGCCGCCTGGGCCCGCAGCTCTCTTCGCCGCACCACCTGGCCGCGGCCCGCAAGCTCAGGGAAGCGCTGGCCATCTACGAGCAATCGAAGGACCTGATCGACCTCGGTGCCTACACTCCCGGTGCCAATCCGGGCCTCGATGCCGCGGTTCGTGTGCAGCCCGAAATCGCCGCGTTCCTGAAGCAGGATGTCCACGTAAACGCGCCTTTCGCGGACGCCATCGCCAGCGCCCAGGCCATCGCCGGGAAGCTGTAACCCCGATGCAGCGCTTTCAATTCCGGCTCGAACGCGTGCTTGAGTGGTACCGCAAGAGGCTTCGCCTGGAGGAGGGTCGCCTGGCGGCCTGTCTCGACCTGGTGCGTGACGCCGAACGAAAAATCGCCCGCCTGCAAGCCGAGCGTTCCGCCATCGAAACGAGCCTGCTCGAGCGCGCCACCATTCCCGCCGCCGATTTTCTGAATCTCTCGCGCTACCGTCTGCGTGCGCGCCGCGAAGAAGTGGAGCTGACCGAGGAGCGCCAGCGCCTCCTATGCGCGGCGGACCAGCAGCGCGCCAAAGTGCAGCGCGCGCAACAGCGGGTGAAGCTCTTCGAAAAGCTGCGCGAGCGCCGCGTGGCCGAGTACACGGCCGAAGAATCGCGCGAGCTGGAAAGCCTGGCCGCGGATGCCTACCTTTCGCGCTGGTCGCAGGAGCGCGCGAACTGAGTCGCGCCGCTGCACGAACCTGGTGCCGCGGCCGCGCAATCGGTGCTAAGCCGTCCACCGCTCCGCCCTGATCCGAGCCGCGACCGTGAGGGAGTGGTCTTCCTTTGAAACTGAACCGCGGTCGCAGACGCCTGCTGCCCGAACTGGACCGCGCCGCTCGGTGAACTGAGCCTGCCCTTGCCGCGCGTCGCGCCCCCGCTGTGATCTTCCACAGTCTCGAACTATATACTGGTACGAGAATGGGGTTACGATCGGCAGCGGTTTTGATGCTGGTGAGTTGTCTCCTTCAGGCGCAAAGCAAGATTCCCGATTCCGCCGCGGCGCAGTTGAATCCGGCCGCCGCCGCGCCGGAAGCGCCCGCTCTGGTGACCTGTCCGGCGGGCGCCCCGCTGGGCGGCATGGATCTGCTGGTGCAAGCCGGCGACCGGCGTCTTCCTTTCCGCACCATCAATCGTCTGAGCGAGAACGACAAGTTACTCTACGCTCCCGTCTTGCGCGGCAAAGAGAAGCGGCCCGGCGAGGTCGCGCTCGTGCTGGTCCCCGAGAGGCGCAAGCCCGGGCAGGAGGATATCCTCGTTACCGAGCCGAAACCGGCGGACAGGCGGGAAGAATGGACCATGACGCAGACCATTTCTCTGGCGGCGCTCGTCTACGGTCCGGCCGGATTGAACCGGAAAAAGGTGGCCAAGTTCCTCTCGCAGGACGAGGTTCTGATCGCGCAGTTGGCCGATTACGCGGATAAGACCGCGCAGGCCCAGCAGTTGGTGGCCACGCTCTCCGATGCCGCGAGTTCTCCGGCCAGTGTCAACGCGGCGTTGAGCGGCTTCGCTTCGCAATACGGATTCGCCGTGCAGGTCGACCGGAACGCGCCCGTTTCCGCGCAGGCCGAGACCGTCTTCGCGGCGATGAACCCGCAATTGGCGGTCTACAATCCGCTGGCCAGCTCCACGGCGCAGCGCATCGGACAGACCGCCAGCCTCGCCGCCATGGCCGGCACGCTCTTCTTCGGAAGCCCTATCGGACTGGCTGCCGGCGGAACGGCCACGTTGCTCGATCTGCGCGCCATCGCTTTTCCCGATACGCAGTTTCGCGCGTCCTTCGCGCAGCCGCTCCCGGCTTCTCCCTCCGGAGTTAATCTCTGCGGCCAGCAAGGCCCCCTGCCCCCGCACACGCGCGTCGCCTACATTTGGGCCAGCCGTGTGCCGAACATTCCCGCGCCGGCCATTCGCATCGGCGATACCAATTTCATTCTCGCCACCGGAAAGACGCCGCTGCCGGTGGATGTGCCCGAAGCGGGATGGAAATACCTGGACCGCATTCGCGAGTGGTCCCTGGTGAATGGGCAGCAGAAAGGGGCGGCCATCCCGGTTGCGAAACTCGCCAATCAGAAGTCGCTGGAACTGGATCTCAGCAAGGCCCAGGTTCCGCCCGGCGAGTATTCGCTGACCGGATTGTGGGACTGGTCCCCCGTAAAGGCCGCCGGCACGGTGCACGTGGTTCCGCTGAGCGATTTCAAAACCGCGCATCTCGACCCGGTCTCGCAGGACCGCCTGCTGGCGGGCTCCGGAAAAGTGCCCGTCACGCTGACCGGCGCCGATTTCGAGTTCACCACCAAGGTCGAGCTGCAGAAGCTCAACGATGAATTCGCCACTCCTGAGGCCGTGCGGTTTCTGCTGCCGAAGGGCCTGCGCGCCGGCCCGCAAGACCGCATGGACGTGCTCATCGCCACCCAGGAACTGCTTCCCGGCTCTTACGAGCTGCTGATTTCGCAGCCCGACGACAAGAAGCACCCCGTCGAATTCCAGGTGCTTCCCAACCCGCCCAGAATCGATAACCTGCCGATCATCGTGAACCAGGGCAGCGCCCCCCAGCACTTCATGCTGAAGGGCGAGCGTCTGGGTCTCATCACGAAACTGGAAGCGCCCGGCGCCGTGCTCAACCTCAGCCCGGCGGCTCCGAATCAGACCGAGCGCAGCCTCACGGTAGAGCTGAAATCGGCTCCGCAACCCGGCACGGCGCTCACCGTGAAGACGTACCTGCAGGACCGCAGTGCGCCGGGCACGCTCCCCGGTGCCCTGGAGATCACCGGCCCTCTGCCGGTCATCGTCAGTTCCAAGCTGTCTCTGCCCACCGGCATGGCCATCGGCCTTCGCTCCGACGAGTTTCCCGCCGGGTATACCCTGAATGCCATGCTGGATGTGAAAAATCTCGAACGAAGAGGCATTCTGCGGCTGGCGTGCGCCGATGGCGCCGGCGACCCAGCGCCCCTCCGCATCGGGGAGCAGACCGCTCGCTGGAACCTCCAGCAGCTCTCGCCCGACCAGTTGTTTTTGGCTTTCGACACCAGCGCTCTGCCGGCCGGATGCTCGCTGCAGGCCACCATTGACAACGGGCGGGCCGGCAGTTCGCAGCCCTTCGCGCTGGCCCACATCCTGCGCATCCCGCAGGTCGATTCCTTCACCGTGGATGCCAATCAGCTTCCGAACGGAACGCGCCGATACCAGCTCACCGGCCGGAATCTCGAAATGGTTCAGAAGCTCGGGTGGGATGACAGCAACGGAGTGGATGTCTCCAGTCTTCCAGTGCCGCTCTCCGGGCCGGGGCTAAGACAATCGATCGACATCGATCTTGCCGATCCGGCCAATCCGGATGCCACCCTCTCGATCTGGCTGCGGGGGGATAGGCAAGGCCGCGCAACCACCATCAAGGCTCCCGCCCTGCCGCCCCCGGTCGCATCGCCGCCGGACTCAGCTCCCGCGTCCGCCGTGCCGCCGAAATGAAGGTGGGGCACGCTTTAGCCTGCCCAAAAACTTCTACCGCACCAGCCCTTGCAGCACCTGCTCCAGCGTTGTAGACAGCGATTGCAGTGTGAAGGGCTTCTCGATGAAGGGGGCGCCCGTGGGCAATTCCGCGCGGCCGGCATTACCGGACATGAATACCACCGAAATGGAGGGCGAGATTCGCTTGATTTGCCTTGCCAGTTCGGGCCCGCGAATCTCGGGCATCGCCACATCGGAAAGCATCACGTCGATCGTCGATCCGGCCTTCTTTACGATGTCCAGGGCTTGCTTGGCATCCCCCGCCGGCAGCGCGGTATAGCCATACGCACCGAGGGCACGGCAGACGAACTGCAAAACCGACGGTTCGTCATCGACTACAAGAACAGTTGGCGAGGACATAATACACCCCTACGCCGTGGGACCTCGTACGCCGAAAGTACCGCCACCTCCCGGCGGTGGGGGACAACGGGAACGTGTGCCAGAGGTGATCCCGAATACCAAATGAATATAGCATGGATGCCCCTCTAAGGGCGATAATAGAATTTCAGGTCCTAAACTGACATAGTTAGTTTGAAACAGGAGGTTCTGTGAATCGGGATTCTTCGCGTCGCAATTTTCTGGCGGCCGGCTTGGCTTTGCCGGCGGCCGGTCTCGCCTCTGCCACCGGTGTGCCCTCGCCCTCGCCGGTTCCAACGCCGCAGGCTGCCCCGGGCAAGCTGACCTATCGCACCCTCGGTAAGACCGGGCTGAAACCAACCATCGTCGGATACGGCTGCATGATTACCTCCGATCCGACCGTGATTACCCGCGCGGTCGACATGGGCATCACTTATTTCGATACTTCGCGGCATTACCAGGGCGGCCAGAACGAGCGCATGGTGGGAGCGGCCCTGGGGGCCAAGCGCAAGGACATTATTCTCTCCAGCAAAGTGGACGCCAAGGACAAGGCCGGCGCTCTGGCCGAGCTCGATACCAGCCTCAAGGAGTTGGGCACCGATCACCTGGATATGTGGCACCTCCACGGGAAGGATACCCCGGAGGACATTTCCGACGAGCTCATCGATGCCGAGCGCACCGCCAAGCAGCAGGGCAAGATCCGCTTCACGGCCGTCAGCACCCACCAGTTGCCCAAGGTGGTGGACCGCATTATCGCGGCCAAGTTCGATTCGGTCACGGCCGCCTACAACTTCAGCATGGATCCCGATTGGGGCCCCGCTATCGAGAAACTGAACCAGGCCGGCATCGGCGTGGTGGCCATGAAGGTGATGGCCGGTGGCGTGCGCGGCCGCGATTCCAAACCGCAGATGAAGCGGCCCGGCGCCCTGGTCTCGGCGCTGAAATGGGTGCTCAAGAACCCCGGCGTCTCGACCACCATCCCCAGCATGACCGATATCGATCAGCTCGAGCAGAACTTCGCCGTGATGGGGACCAAATTCGAAGCCGCCGACGAGAAGCTGCTGGCCGAACGCCTGGAAGAGATCCGCACCTACCATTGCCGCATGTGCGGCCAGTGCGATGGCCAGTGCGCGCAGGGTCTGCCGGTCGCCAACATGCTGCGCTTCGGCATGTATGCCGATCGGTACGGCCAGTTCGCCCTGGGCCGCGAGCATTTCCTGACGCTTTCCGCCGCGCACCAGAGCGTGCGTTGCGCCGACTGCACAAGCTGCACCGTCCACTGCCCCAACGGCGTGCACGTGACCGAAGGGCTGATCCGCGCACAGGAAATCTTCGGCTAACTGAGCAACCTCAATAGGCCAGGACCGCCGCCCCTGCCGAGCTGCACGATCGGGCTGGAGGTCCTGGCCCTATCGGCTCATCATCCCTCTCTCACCTTCCTCACCCGCCATCCCCGCCCCGTTATATACTGACGCCAAATGGCAGATTGGAAGCATTCCTCGCTCGGCCGCACCGGCCAGACCATCGCCCGCCTGGGAATTTCCGCCTCCTACGGCGCGGATGCCCGCTCCGTCGAAATGGCCTTCGATCGCGGCGTGAATTATTTCTATTGGGGCACCATCCGCCGGCCGAGCTTCGGCGAGGGACTGCGCAACCTGGCTTCCCGGCGCGATCGCTTCACCCTGGTACTGCAATCTTATTCCCGCCTGGCCTGGCTGCTGGCCCACCGTCTGGAAAGCGGCCTGCGCAAACTGCGCATGGATTACGCCGACGTGCTCCTGCTGGGAATGTGGAATAAGCCGGTCTCGCCCGCCATCCTGGAACGCGCGCATCGGCTCCGCGAGCGCGGCCTGGTGCGGCGCCTGGCGGTTTCCACGCACAATCGCGTGATGGGCGCGGCCTTCGCGTCGGGCGGCGATTTCGATATCGTGCACGTGCGCTACAACGCCGTGCACCCCGGCGCCGAGCGCGATTTCTTTCCCGCTCTGCCTCCGCCCGGCCGGCGTTCTGGAGTGGTGGCCTTTACCGCGACCTCCTGGCGGCAATTGCTGAGCGGCTCCAAACTGCCGCCCGGCGAACGCGTGCCCACGGCCGCCGATTGCTATCGCTTCGTGCTGAGCCAACCCGCCGTGGATGTCTGTATGACCGGTCCGGCCAGCGCCGCGCAATTCCAGGAGGCCCTCGACGCCTGGGACCGCGGACCCATGCAGCCGGACGAGCTTGCCTGGATGCGCCGCGTCGGAGAGGCCCTCTACCTCAAACGCAGCCGCTTCGATCCTCGCGGATGACCGCGGGCGAAAACTCGAACTTATAGCCGAAGCCCCTGGAATTATCGATGTAGCGCACCCAATCGGGCTGGAAGCGGTACAGACTGGCGCGCGTGATTGCCGCCTCGAAGAGCCTGCCCAAATGGAAGCGTTCCGTGTAGATGCCGGCGATGGCGCGGCGCGCGGCGCGCCCCTTTACGAGGATCGCCGTTCCGCGCATCTGCACCCCGCGGATTTTGCGCCATTCGTTCGTCTGCCGGAAAATCGAGACCGCCGCCGCGCCATCCCGCTCCAGGTTCCGGCTGTGCTCGCTCGAGGCCGAAGAGAACCAGTACAGCCGCAGATCCTCCTGGAGCAGGTAGAAGAGCGCGGCTGCCCGCGGCGATCCGTCCGCCGCCGTGGTCGCCAGCGCCAGCGTGCTCTCGGAGCGCAGGAAGCGCTCCACCAGTTCCCGTTCGCTCATCTTGATTCGCAGGGTAGCATCGCGACAGGCTATCGAGCGGGCCAGCGGAGCCGAGGCCGCTTGTGTACCATGGAGTGAAACGGAGACCTGAATGCACTTTCATTCCCGCCGCGGTTTTCTGACGCAAACTCTGGGCGCGAGCTGGATGGCCGCGTCGCTTATGGAAAAGTCCGTCCTGCGGGCCGCGCAAGCGCGCGCCGACGCGCAGTCCGCTCCCCAGCCGATTCTGTTCGACCTTCAGAGGATGGCTGACGGCGTCTATGCCGCGCTGGCCCGCCCGCAAGCCATGATCAACTCCAACGCGGTGGTTTTCGAGAACGCCACCGACGTCCTGATCGTGGATACGCATGCCAGGCCATCGGCCGTCGCGGCGCTCACCGCGCAGATTCGCAAGCAGGTCACGCCCAAACCGATCCGCTATGTAGTCAATACCCATTTCCACGGCGACCACGTGCAGGGCAACCCCATGTACCGGAAGCTGGCGCCTCAAGTCGACTTCCTCTCCAGCACCACGACGCGCGATCTGATGGTCCAACTCGCCGCGCCGCGCCTGAAGGCATCCGTGGAACAGGCCGCGGCCTCTCTGGATCGTTACCGGGCCAGCCTCGCGGAAGCCAAGACCGCCCACGACAAGAACTACTACCAGGAGATGATCTCCCAGACCACGGCTTACATTGCCGAGATGAAGGACTCCGTTCCGGAGATCCCTAACATCACCTTCGACCGCGACCTGGTGATCCACGACAAGTCCCACGAGATCCACCTGGCTTTCCGCGGCCGCGCCCACACGGCCGGCGACGTGGTGGTTTTCTGCCCGCAGACGAAGACCATGGCCAGCGGCGATCTGCTCGAGGGCCTCATGCCCAACATCGCCGATGGCTACCCCCGCGAATGGCCGCGCACCTTGCGCGCCCTCCTCGATTTTCCCTTCGATCTGGCGGCCGGCGGTCATGGCGACGTCCAGCACGGCCGCGATCGCCTCCATCAGATGGCCGCCTACATCGAGGAGCTGACCGGGCTGGTCGATGCCGGCAAGCGCCAGGGCCGCGACATCGCGCAGCTCCAGGCCTCCATCGACCCCGGCAGTCTCAAATCTCTGGGCGGGCCGTATCGCGACTTCCTGTTTTCCCAGATGCAACGCTATTCGGCTGCGTCCGCCGTCACTCCGCCCGCCCAAAGCCTGATTAGCGGCCTCAAGGGGAACATCCGCGATATTTACAATACGTTGGATCACGCCTGACGGGCGCTTTCATACAACTCCCGTATCAGTGAGGAAGGCGCTTTGGCAGCCTATCTGCACTCCTCACCTTGCGCCCGCCAAAAAGGGCGCCATGTTTATTCACAAAAGGGAGTAAGTATGAACTGGGATCGGATGTAAGGTAAGTGGAAGCAGATGAAAGGCTCGCTCCGTCAGCAATGGGGTAAGTTGACGGATGACGACCTCGAAACCATCGCCGGCAACCGCGATAAGTTGGTCGGCTTGCTGCAGGAGCGGTACGGCATCGCCAGGGAAGAGGCTCAGAAGAGAGCCGATCAATGGGCTACCACTCTCAAGGAATCCGACATCCCCGCAGAAAGGACCTTTACCGGCAGGCCCTGACGCAATCTACCCTGTGGCGGCTCGATGAATCGGGCCGCCACGCATCCTACCCTTCATATAACCCGCCGGCCCTGAATAAGCTGTATGAGAAGAACCACAACTGCAAGAATCAACAGGATGTGAATGTATCCGTACAGGGTGTAAGAAGTAACCATCCCCAGTAACCACATAACCAGTAACACTACGAAAATCGTCCACAACATTTGCTCCTCCTTCCGGCACGAATGCGCCGGGCGATTCTAAATACGGCCCATGAGCAGCAGGATCACCAGAATCAAAACCACCAGCCCCACGCCGCCGCTTGGATAATAACCCCACCCGCGGCTGTAAGGCCATGCCGGAACCGCCGCAAACAGCAAGACGATCAGCAAGATCAACAGAAGCAACATAGTTCATATCCCCCGCCGGGGTCTTAGCAACCCGGAGGCCAATGTCCGGTAATCCCCGCGGAACGACGATTGCTGAGAGGCTTCCCATGCCAGAAAAAAAGACCGTCGAGCGTGCCCGCGAAGACCAGCGTGAGGGCAAGGCTCCATCCACCCAAGCCGGCGAATTCGTGCGCGAGGAATTCGAGCACGTCCACGAAGGCAAGCATGACGTCGCCAATCCGAAACAGGCCATCGCGATCGGATTATCGAAAGCCCGGCGCGCCGGCGTGAAGCTCGCGCCGCCGAAAGAGGGCCGCGCTTCCGAAGCGACCCGCGCCAAAGCCAAGCGCGATTCGCTCAAGGGGAAGGCCGTAGCGAAGCGCTCCAAACCGGCTAGCCGGGCAGCCGCGAAGCCCGCCAAGACCCGCACTTCCGGCGGCGCCGCATAGGCCCGCCTGAAGCGCTCATTCCAATAACCCGCGGCTCGTGTGCGTCGGCCGATTTCGACCGCACGTTGCCGCGAGCCGCTCTAACCATATAAACTGGCCATGCCGGTCTCTCTACATGGCCACCAGCACCGATTCGCGTGCACTCGACTCCCCGCGCGGCGGCAGTTCCTTCTTCGGACACCCGCGCGGCCTCGCCACTCTGTTCTGCACCGAGATCGGCGAGCGCTTCAGTTACTATGGGATGCGCGCGCTGCTCATCCTGTTCATGACCGCCGGCGTGGAGCGCGGAGGCCTCGGTTTTCCGGTCGCGAAAGCCGGCGCCATCTACGGCCTCTACACCGCCATGGTCTATCTCCTCAGCCTCCCCGGCGGATGGGTTGCCGATCGCATTACTGGGCAGCGTCGGGCCGTGCTCTACGGCGGCATCCTGATCGCCTGCGGTCAGTTCTGCCTCATGGGCCCCAGCATTGCCACGTTTTATCTGGGCCTCGTAGTGCTGGTGCTCGGCACCGGCCTGCTCAAGCCCAACGTCAGCACCATCGTCGGCCAGCTCTATGGACCCGGCGACCACCGCCGCGACGCCGGCTTCTCCATTTTTTACATGGGGATCAACCTCGGCGCTCTGATCGCGCCCCTGCTTTGCGGCTGGGTCGGCGAGCGCATCGGATGGCGTCTCGGCTTCGGTCTGGCCGGGGTCGGCATGACCGGCGGATTGATCCAGTACGTGCTGGGCAGCCGCCACCTCGGCTCGGCGGGCCTGCGTCCAACCTCCGCCGGCAGCCCGGAGCGCGACTGCCGCCAGAAGCGCCGCGCCGCGCTCGCCGGCATCGCGGTCCTGTGCCTGTTCGCGCTGCTCGGCGCGCTGTCCGCCGCCGGCCGCATCGAGATTACGCCCCAGATCGTCTCCAACGCCCTGGGCGTGGTGCTGGTGGTGCTCACGGTGGCCATTTTTTCCTGGCTGCTGCTGGGCCGCGGCTGGACCCCCGTTGAGCGCAAACGTTCGGCCGCCATCCTGGTTCTCTTCCTGGCCGCCGCGGTCTTCTGGTCCGCCTTCGAGCAGGCTGGCTCGTCGCTCAACCTCTTCGCCCAGCGGAATACCGACCGGCACGCTTTCGGCTACGTATTTCCGGCGAGCTGGTTCCAGTTCGTGCAGCCGTTCTTCATCGTTACCCTGGCGCCCGCCTTCGCCTGGCTATGGGTGAAACTGGGTCCGCGGGAGCCGTCCAGCCCCGCCAAATTTACGCTGGCGCTGATCTGCGGCGGCCTGGGATTCGCGGTCCTGATTCCACCCGCGGCGCGCGGCGTTCCGGCCGCGGCAGGCTGGCTCGTGGTCACGTACCTGTTCCACACCATCGGCGAGCTGCTCCTCAGCCCCGTGGGCCTGAGCGCCATGACCAAACTGGCGCCCGCGCGCATCGCCGGTATGATGATGGGCCTCTGGTTCGTCTCCATAGGAATCGGCGATTACCTGGGCGGGCGCGTGGCCTCCCTCTATGAGACGGTGTCTCTGCCTACGCTGTTCGGAATCGTCGCGGCCGTGGCCTTCGCCGCCGCCCTGGTGCTGGCCGCGGTCGTTCGGCCCACCGTGCGCCTCATGTCCGGCGTCAAGTAGCCGGCTTGCAGGTCACGCGAGGACACTCTTCACCACCGCCAGAAGCTGATCGGGGCTGACCGGCTTCACCAGGGTCGCATTGGCCGTCAGCATCTCCGATAGCTTCAGCAGGCTGCGCCCGAAGGCGCCCGAAACAAGCACGATCTTCACCCGCGGATAGCTCTTGCGAATCGCCTGGATGGTCGCCACGCCGGCCCGGTTTGGCATGACCAGATCGGTGATGACAACATCCACCGTCTGCCGCCCCAGCAGTTCCAGTGCCCGGTCCCCGTCGGACGCACTCGAAACATCGTAGCCCGCGCCTCTCAGAACGCTGGAGAAGAGCGCGCGGATGCCCGCGTCGTCGTCCACCACCAGAATCCGCCCTCCCGATCTCGGCTGCCCCAGCACGGCCCGCACTTTGCCCGCCAGAGATTTTGGGGTGAACGGCTTGGGGATGTACTCCACGCCGGGATCGAGTACGCCCTCATGGGCGATCACGTTGTCGGCGTAGCCGGACATGTACAGCACGCGCAGATCCGAGCGCAGCGGACGCAGACGGTCGGCCAGCTCTTTTCCGTTGAGGCCGGGCATCACTACGTCGGTGAGCATCAGGTGTATGGTCCCGGGATACCGCTCGGCGATCGGGATCGCCTCGCTTCCGTTCGCGGCTTCCAGGACCCGGTACCCGTGAGCCTTGAGTACCGCCACGGCCAGGTTCCGGACCTCATCCTGATCCTCCACCACGAGCACGGTTTCGGTGCCTCGCAGCCCATCGGGGATCTCCGCGGGTTGCGCGGCCGTCGCGGCGCGATCGGCTATCCAGGGCAGGCCGATAGTGAACCGGGCTCCTTGGCCCGGCGCGCTGGCTACGTCGATCCACCCGCCGCACTGCTGCACGATGCCGTAGACCGTCGCCAGCCCGAGTCCCGTTCCCACGCCTTCGGCTTTGGTGGTGAAGAACGGCTCGAAGGCGCGCTTGCGCGTTTCTTCGTCCATTCCGGCGCCGGTATCGGTTACTGTTAGCAGGGCGTACTCCCCGGGAGCCGCCTCCGCCGGCAGATTCGCGAAATCCCGGCCGGCCCGCGCGGTTTCGATGGTCAGCCGCCCGCCTCCCGGCATGGCGTCCCGGGCGTTCACCACCAGGTTCATCACCACCTGGTGAAGTTGCACGCTGTCGGCGAACACACACCCCACGTCCGGAGCCAGACGGATGGCCATTTCGATATCCTCGCCGATCAGCCGGCTGAGCATATTGCGGCTCGCCGAGATCAGTTGGTTCAGGTCCAATGCCTTCGGCTCGGTGACCTGCTTGCGACTGAAAGCCAGCAGTTGGCGCGTCAGGTCTGCCGCCCGCCCGCCCGCTTTCCGAATCTCGGTCAGGGATGCGTGAAAAGGGTCCTGCGGGTCCAGGCGCCGCAGCATCAGCTCGCTGTAGCCGTTGATCACGGTCAGCAGGTTGTTGAAATCGTGCGCCACCCCACCCGCCAGACGTCCTACCGATTCCATTTTCTGCGCTTGCAATAACTGCATGTGCAGCTTGGCGCGCTGCTCCTCGGCCTTCTTGCGCTCGGTGATGTCGCGCGAGATCCCGAACACGCCTGTGGGCGCGCCGCCGGCATCTCGCAGAACACCCTTGGTGGAAATGAAGGTGCGCGCTTCGCCATCGGCGGTCGTCACCACCTCTTCAAATGTGGTGGTGGTCCCTGCCTCGAGCACTCGACGATCATTCTCCCTCATCGCCTTCAGTTCGGCCTGCGGGAAGAGATCTGTGTCGTTTTTGCCCAGAACCTCGGCGGCGCTCTTGCCGGTAAACTGGCTCGCCGCGCGGTTGAAAATGATGTGGCGCCCCTGCAGGTCCGACGCGTAGATGGCGTCCGGCGTGCCCTCGATAATAGCTTCGAGAAGCGCGCGGCTCTCGCTCAGTTCCCGCTCGGCGCGCTTCCGTTCGCTGATGTCGCGAGCCACCCCCACAACCTCCGCGGGGCGGCCATGCTCATCCGCGACAAAAGTCGCCACGACCTCGGTCGTCACGACGCTGCCGTCTTTTCGTGTATGATCCACTTCGGTGGTCCATACGCGGCCAGACTCGTCTCCCGCCTCAAAAGCCGCCAGGCGCCGCGGCAGCTCGTCCATGACCATCCGGAAGGATTCCGGTGTCAGGGCGCCCTCCACTGGCTGTCCAATGATCTCCTCGGCCGTATACCCGCGCCGCAGGCCGGAGGGACTGACGTAGGTGATGCACATCGACGCCAGATCCACGGTCCAGATCACGTCATCGGCGTTCTCCGAAACCAGCCGGTAGCGCCGCTCGCTTTCGCGCAGCGCCTCGTCCGCCCGCTTGCGCTCGGTGATATCCCGGTTGCTGCCCCTGCGGCCCAGATAGTCCCCATCTTTGCCGTAAACGGGCCGGCAGATGTGTTCGATGACCACCTCCTCGCCCCGCCGCGTACGAATCCGGAACTCCAGCGATCCGGCTTTTCGCTCCACAGCTTCCGCCACGTGCCAGCGGTAGGCTTCCCGGTCGTCGGGGTGGATGATCCTTTCGAGCAATTCCCGATCTTCCAGGAATTCCTTAGAGCTATAGCCGCTGATCCGCTCGCAAGCCGGCGAGTGGTACCGCGGTGCGATGCCCGGCGCGATCCAGAATTCCCAATTGTAGGTGTGGTCTGCCACCAGGCGGTACTGCTCCCGGCTCTCGACCAGCGCTCCCAGGGTCCTGCGTTGTTCCAGGGCGATTGCCAGGCTGCCGGCCGCGCGTTCCAGCAGATCGATAATGCCGGGAGTGAATCGCCCGCGCCGGAAGTCGTTGCATTGCAGCAGCCCCAGGGTGACGCCGCCCGCGCGCAGGGGAATCAGCGCCACCGATTCGTAGCCTTCGCCATTGCAGCGGTTGCGCGTGCGGCTCT
>Ga0181520_10001573_pt1 | contig 45922 bp, 39 predicted proteins | sample PEATcosm2014_Bin_29_FD_132451 | JGI IMG/M metagenome (GOLD analysis project Ga0181520, IMG submission 132451) | Peatland microbial communities from MTU Mesocosm Facility, Houghton, MI, USA - PEATcosm2014_Bin02_30_metaG | ecosystem: Environmental > Terrestrial > Soil > Wetlands > Peat | place... | reverse complement strand
CTCGTCCATCACACTGCTCGCTCTCCAGCCCATAATGACGTTGTAATCAAACGCCCATGGACTTGTGCAGTGTCAGGCATGTCCCCGGTTCAATCTGTCAGGCATGTCCCCGGTCTGTACCAGCCTACCCCCCACCCCCTCCCCCTGTGGAAATCGTATTTCCCAGCCCATATCCTCTTGTAACATACCCATAATCAACTAGATGTAATTTTTACATAGTAACTAATAAGTAAATAAAAGAGGCCAAAAACAGCCTATTTTGAGGGCTTTTTGGGACAAATATGGCCCAAAATCAGCTAAAATCCCTCAGTTGTGTGCAGGCAAAATCACTGCCGTAGCCCATTGCCCAACTCCGCTCTGGCAACAGCAGGCCTGTAACCTGCATCACAGCGCACAGCCTTCCGCCGCTCGTAGCCTCTTGAACGGAGTCGTGGAGGATTTCTCATGCCGGCCATTGCCGAGGAAAATGCAGTCACCGTTCAGAATCTGATGGTCGCCTTCGAGGGCGAGTCGAACGCCCACGCCAAGTACACCGCTTTTGCCGAAAAGGCCGACGAGGACGGATTGGGCGGAGTTGCCAGTCTCTTTCGCGCCGCAGCCCGCGCCGAGCAGATTCATGCCGGAAACCACTCCCGCGTTCTGCACCAGATGAGCAGCCATTCGGAATGCGCGATTCATCCGGTTGAAATCAACTCCACGCTGGAGAACCTGAAGGCTGCCCTGAACGGCGAGCAGTATGAGATCGACATCATGTATCCCGGCTTCCTCGACGAGGCCAGGGAGCGCAAGAATACAGCCGCAATCCGCACCTTTACCGGCGCGCTGGAGGCCGAAAAAACCCATGCGCGGCTCTACAGCGAGGCCATTGCCCTGCTGGTTGCCGGGAAGAAGGATTCCTGGATTAGCGAGACCCGCGACTTCTACGTCTGCCCTGTCTGCGGATATACCTCGGAGACCGAAGAAGAGCACGAGCGCTGCCCGGTTTGCAACTGTCCGTGGGAGAAGTTCGAGATTATCCGCTAGAAATGGTCAGGCTCGCTGTGCCGATTCACTCCCGGTGAAGTTTCTCGTCCGCAATCACTGCGCCTTCTGGTGCGCGATCACGTAATCATTGATGCGGTCATAGACCTGGCCGCTCAACACACCGGACTCCACCAGTTCCTGCTTGTTGCGGTAAGGCCGGAAGCGAACGATGCGTAAGGCCCAGCCGCGCGTCAAGCCGGGAACCTTCAACAGTTCTTCCACGCTGGTATGGTTGATATCGATGCGCGCCTCAGGCGGCGGGGCCGTCGCCGATGTTTTGCGTATGCCATTGGTGTCCCGATCCTGGCTCTGCGCCATCCCGGCCAGACACACACCCAGCATCGCAACGGCTAGAACCGCATATCCCACCGCACATCGTATTCGTCTTCGCACGACTCCATTCTCTGCTTTGAAGCCTCCCGCCGCAAGCGAAGAATCTGGTAGCATCATCACCCACTCTTGTGAATACTTGAGCCTTCAATCTGGCTCGGCTGCGGTTGAGGTCGAGTAGTCCAAAGAACAGCGCCGTGCGTAGACCCACAGATAAAAAACACTTACGGCCAGCAACATGAGCGGGGTTGGAAAAACCTGCATGCAATTACTATCTGATTGGCCAATTTGGTCGCCGGCAGATGCACATTGCCGATGATTGCATAGAAAATAATCCACGGCAGAAATCCACTCAGAATAAGCCCTGCAGTAGTCACCAGGAGTGCAAGTCGCCCAATCAATCCACCTTCCGCCCAGAGCATGGCGCAGGCAGGAATTGTAAGCAGCAGAAGCACAGTGTCCAGTTGGCGATGATAGAAAGGCAGCATGGTCAGAGCCGAGACCGCCGCCAGCGCCAGCCACGTTCGCGCGGGCGACGGGCGGCATCGTAAAGTTACAACTGCCCACACGGAAGCTAGAAGTGCGCTGATAAGATAGCTGGCCGTATTGTAAAAGCGCGGATCGTCCCGAAAAAAACTGAACATGACCTGCATATCCACGATCATGTCTAGTCCGTGGCCGCCCTTGGAAGAAGGTCCTGGGTCGTTCATTCCACCACGCACCGAGTACTCCGTGAGGGTTGAATGCATCTCTTGTATCCAATGCGGATCAATATGCCAAACCCATATTACCGCCGGAAGACACAGAAAAACTGTTACGAGCAGGGTCTGCCATGCCCGTTTGCGATTAACTCCTCCTGCCAATATGAAGTAGAGCCAGACGAGTCCTGTATCGTGCGGCTTGATTGCGAGGCTGAGCGCAAAACACACAATGCCAAGCAGTGGAAACCGATTCCGAAGAAAGCACCAGACTGCCACAATGACAAGAGATATCGCAATGCCGGCCGGATTGCCGGTAATTACAATCAGTTCGCCGCCGGCTAGAACAAGGCCGCACAGACAGCCGCTGATCACTGGATCATAATTGACTCCAGAGTTATATACCAGAAACGCGGCTAAGATCAGAACCGCGATAGACAGAGCCATCCATAACAAATGCGAAGGCCCCCAAGGCAGCATCGAAAAGAATATGGTAAAGGGAAGCGAGGTTGGCAGGTATACAAATCTAGTGGTGATCTCCCGGACGAACGATGTATCCGAGGAGTGATCAATGCCATCTGACCGATAGATGCGCTCCACATCACTTTCGTTATAAGGGGAATGATCTCCAAGAAGAGTTTTTGCGGGGTAATAAAGACCTTTGAAATCGGTCATCGGGCCAGGCGTTGCATTCTCAAAAGCAACGCCAAGCAACAGAAAGGTCAAGCTCCCCAGCAACAGCAGACGCAAACCATCAAGCCGTGCATTCGTCATTTCGCGCCCTTCAGGCTTCTCTCCAAAAAACGATTTGAAGGTTGATTTGCACATCAAAGAATATGATCGCACACCAGAGCAAGCATACTTATATCGACCGTGGCAGTCGAAAATCCTCAGATTGAAATTTGACACGGTCCCATGTTGTGCCTTAATCTCAAAATAGATGCAAAGCCACCGCCATCACGGTCACCACCATCATCATGGAACCCCCATGCCGGCGGATTGTCATGGCCTGAACTAATCGGCCTGAGAGATCACAGAAACACACAAGCCCGCCGGCGACACAGCCAGCGGGTTTTTTCGCGTTCCACGGAACTCAACCAAGACCAGGAAAATATGACTCCCACAATCGACTTCGACAAAATGGATGGCCTCGCCCCCGGCATCGTGCAAGATGCCCGCACCGGCGAAGTGCTGATGCTGGGCTTCCTTAACCCCATCAGTTATGCAAAAACCGTGGAGACCGGCTTCGTCACCTTTTGGAGCCGCACCCGCCAAAAAATATGGATGAAGGGCGAAACCAGCGGTAACCGGTTGCGCGTGGTCTCTGCCTCGACCGACTGCGACAACGACACCTTATTGTTTCGCGTCATCGTTGAGGGTGATGGATTGGTCTGCCACGAAGGTACGGTTAGCTGCTTCACCAAGCCGCTGCCTATCGTTGACGCCAGCCAGCAATACAACCAGAAAGAGGTAACTCGTGGCTAACAAGCTCAGACTCGGCATTCCCAAAGGAAGCCTGCAAGACGCAACCATTGCTCTGTTCAAACGCGCCGGCTGGAACATCTACGCTGATGGCCGCTCCTACTTTCCCTCCATCGACGACCCAGAGATCGAGTGTATGCTGATTCGCGCTCAGGAGATGGCCCGTTATGTCGATCACGGCGTCCTCGACGCCGGCCTCACAGGCATCGACTGGGTTGTCGAGAGCGGCCTCGATGTCACCAGCGTCACCACTCTTACTTATGCCAAGCAGAGCCGCCGCAAGGTGCGCTGGGTGCTTGCTGTTCCCGAAGGCAGCGGCTTTGCAAAAGCCGAAGACCTCGAAGGCAAGATCGTGGCGACTGAGTTAGTCGAAGTGAGCAAGCGTTACTTCGCTGCCAAGGGCGTCAACGTCAAGGTCGAGTTCAGTTGGGGCGCAACGGAAGTCAAGCCCCCCATGCTCGCCGACGCCATCGTCGAAGTTACTGAGACCGGCAGTTCGCTGAAGGCCAACCACCTCAAAATCATCGACACCATTATGGAGAGCGAGACTCATCTGATCGCTGGCCAACAAACTCTTTCAGATCCGTGGAAGCGCGAAAAGCTCTCGCAGATTGCGATGATGCTGCGCGGCGCAATCGACGCGCAATCGCAGGTGGGCCTGATGCTCAACGTACAGCGCGCCAACCTCGATGCTGTCCTTGCCGTACTTCCCGCGCTCAACTCGCCCACTGTTTCCCAACTTAGTAACTCCGACTGGGTTGCTGTCAACACCATCGTTGAAGAGCGTGTCGCCCGCGACGTGATTCCCAAGCTCAAAGCAGCCAGAGCCGCGGGCATCGTTGAATATCCGCTCAACAAAGTCGTGCTGTAATAACGGAGAACAACGATGAAAGTGATCCGAACAAAAGGCCGAGGCGCGCAGCAATCCTTTGAGATCCTCGACGCCCTCGAACGGCGCGGCGGCTCGGCGCTTGATGCCGTGCTGCCCGCCGTTAAACGTATCGTAACCAATGTGCGCAAGCAGGGCGACCGCGCGCTGCTTCGCTACGCCGCTCAATTTGACGGACTCGCCGGCGTCGCCGCTTTGCGAGTAACTCACGAAGAGATGGCTGCTGCATGGAATGCGATTGAACCTGCAATGCAAGAAGCTCTGTCTACCGCTGCGAATCAGATTCGCGCCTTCGCCGTTTCTCAACTGCCTGCATCCTTCAGCGATGAGTCCATCCCCGGCCTCACCACCAGCCAGCTTATTCGTCCGCTTGGCTCTGTAGGTTGCTATGTGCCCAGCGGCCGTCATCCGCTTCCCTCTACGTTGCTGATGACTGCAATTCCCGCTCAGGTCGCGGGCGTTCAGCGCGTCGCTGTGGTCTCGCCCAAACCTGCGCGAGAGACTCTCGCCGCCGCGCATCTTCTCGGCATAACGGAGTTCTATCGCCTCGGTGGCGCACACGCCGTAGCCGCGCTGGCCTATGGAACTGCAACTATTCCGCGCGTAGATAAGATCGTTGGCCCCGGCAATCTCTATGTCACTGCGGCCAAGCGTCTCGTAGCTTTTGATTGCGCCATCGATATGCTCGCCGGCCCCACCGAGATTATTGTCACAAGCGAACGTGGCAACGCGAACGAGATAGCTTCTGACTTAGTCGCGCAGGCCGAGCACGATCCGGAAGCGCTCGCCATCTTCATTACCACGCGCGCAGACTTGGCGATGGAGGTCGTCCAAAAAGTAAAAGCGCAGAGCGCTAGCAATGCTGTCGCGCGTGAGGCTCTTGATCGCAACGGTCTCGCAATCATTGCATCAACGGTGGACGAGACACATGAGATCACCAATCGACTCGCGCCCGAACACCTCACAGTCGATGCGGACAGCGATCTTGATTGGGTGCAAAATGCCGGTTCTCTTTTTATTGGCCGTTGGTCCGCGCAGCCCATGGGCGATTACATCTCAGGCCCCAATCACACACTGCCCACCGGCGGCATGGCGCGCGTGCGCGGCGGCTTGAGCGTCAACGACTTCGTCAAGCTCATCACAGTGCAGCAATATAGTGCACAAGCCATGCGCGCCCTTGGCCCGCAAGCCGCTTTGTTGGCCGAGGCCGAAGGACTAATAGGCCATGCTGCGGCCATTCGAGCGCGCTTCGCAAGGAGATCTCATGACTGAAACTGTAGCAACACTAAGCCCCGCGCCGCGTGCGCGTGTGCAAGCCATGAAGGAGTATCATCCCCCGCTCGGCTGCCGTGACGCGCTGCGCCTGGATTTCAATGAGAACACACTGGCCTGCTCGCCCAAGATACGCGAAGTGCTGGGCAGCATCAGCGCGGGCAACCTCACGCGCTATCCCGAGCGCGAGCCGGTTGAGGCCATCGTCGCCGCGTATCTCGGCCTTGCGTCCTCTCAAGTCGCGCTCACCAACGGCGTCGATGAGGCCATTCATGTCCTTTTTGAAGCCTTCCTCGAAGACTGCGACGAGCTGCTTCTGCCCGTGCCCACTTACACGATGTACGAGGTCTACGCGTCAGCGACAAATGCACGCGTGGTCGCGGTCCAAGCTGCGGACGATATGCAGTTTCCCTACGAACGTCTTCTGGCGGCCATCACGCTGCGCACCAAAATCATCGCTATCGCCAATCCCAACAGCCCTTCCGGCAGTGTGGCCACGCGAGCGCAACTCATCGAGATTGCCAAACGAGCGCCCCACGCAGTGCTGCTGGTTGATGAAGCATATTTTCATTTCCATGGCGAAACAGTGATCGACTTAGTAGGCGCTCTGCCCAATTTGATTGTCGCGCGCACCTTCTCGAAAGCCTACGGGCTTGCTGGATTGCGTCTCGGCCTGCTTGCTGGTTCCGTAGAACTGATGCGCTGGGTCAAGCGTGTACTCTCGCCTTACAGCGTAAATTCGCTGGCATTGGCTTGCCTCCCTCCCGCGCTCGAAGATTCAGCCTATCTCGACTGGTACATCGCTGAAGTGCTGGTTGCGCGCACGGAATTTGAAACCTCGCTCGATCAAGCCGGAGTCCGACGCTGGCCCAGCCGCGCGAACTTTGTACTCGTCGAAATCGGCGTGCAGCACAAGGAGTTTACACGCCTGATGAGCGCATCGGGCGTACTCGTTCGCGACCGCTCCAGCGACCCCGGCTGCGATGGCCGCGTACGCATCACCATCGGAACGCGAGAGCAGATGCGCCAGGCCGTAGTGGCCCTCAACAATGCACTGGCAGCAATCAAAGGAGCCGCTCAATGACAGACAAAGTGCGCACCGCTAACTTTGAAAGAAACACCACCGAAACGCGCATTGCTATCAGGCTCACAATCGAAGGCAGCGGCCAATACAAAATCTCCACCGGCATTCGCTTCTTCGATCATATGCTGGAACTCTTCACGCGCCACGGCGCATTCGATCTTGAACTCAAATGCGACGGCGACCTCGATGTCGATCAGCACCACACTGTCGAAGACGTGGGCATTGCACTCGGCGAAATCTTTGACAAGGCTCTCGGCGACAAGCGCGGAATTCTCCGCGCCGGTTACTTCCTCATGCCCATGGACGAAACTTTGGCCATCGCCGCCATCGATCTCAGCGGACGTGCGGCCTTCGCCGTCGAAACAAAAGTTCGCACGCGCCTAGTGGGCGATCTGCAAACAGAATTGGTCACGGATTTCTTTGAAGGTTTCGCGCGCGGCGCACGCGCCAACATCCACGTGAAAACCATGTACGGCCGCTCGAATCACCACAAGATCGAGGCCATCTTCAAGGCCTTTGCGCGCGCGCTGCGCGTGGCTTGCTCGCGCGATAAACAACTCGGCAAAATGCTGCCTTCGACGAAGGGGTTGTTATGATGCGCGTTACCGTGATCGATTACAAGGCAGGCAATCTTACCTCGGTGCTCAAGGCGTTGCGCCACCTGGGCGTGGAGACGGTCGTCACGGATGGCGATCTAGATTTGGTTAATACTGCGGAGCGTATCGTGTTGCCCGGAGTAGGCCACTTTGCAGCCACCGAACGCCTCGACGCAACCGGCCTTACTTCCGCGATTCGCGCGGCAATTGCTCGCGGCGTGCCTTTCCTAGGTATTTGTGTCGGAATGCAATGGCTCTATGCAGGCTCAAGCGAAGCACCGTCGCAGCCAGGACTTGGACATTTTGCTGAATCCTGCGAACATTTTTCTGAAAGCAAAGAAAAAGTCCCGCACGTCGGATGGAATTCACTGGAAGTTAGGAAGAATTCCAAACTTCTTGCCGGAGTTGAACCGGGCGAATACGTATACTTTACGCACTCCTACCGCGCTCCCGTCACCGCCGACACGGCGGCCACGACGCACTACATCGAGCCATTCGCCTCAGCCGTCGAGCGCGGCAACGTTATGGGTGTGCAATTTCATCCGGAAAAGTCCGGCGCAACTGGATTGAAAATACTCAAGAACTTTCTCAGATGGAAAGGGACTGAATGATAACCAAGCGCATCATCGCCTGTCTCGATGTCCATGATGGCCGTGTCGTAAAAGGTGTACAGTTCGTCGACCTCATTGACGCGGGCGATCCGGCCACCCAGGCTGCGCGTCATGCGCGCGAGGGCGCGGATGAGATTGTGTTGCTCGATATTACCGCGACGCATGAAGGCCGTCAGACTCTGCTCGACACCGTGCGACGAACAGCGCGTGAGCTATTCGTTCCCTTTTGCGTAGGCGGCGGCATTCGCTCAGCGGACGATGCAGCGCAAGTCTTCGAGGCCGGCGCGGACAAGGTCAGCGTAAACTCCGCCGCGCTTGCTGATCCAACACTGATCGACGCCATTGGCCGCAGCTTTGGCGCGCAAGCCGTTGTCGTCGCCATCGACGCGCGACGCGATCCCGGGGCCGCTGATCCCGTTCGCGATGCGCAGGTCTATGTACAGGGTGGGCGTAAACTAGCCGGACGCCGTGTTGTCGAGTGGGCACGAGAGGCGGAAGAGCGTGGGGCGGGCGAGATCCTACTCACCTCAATGAATTCCGACGGAATGCGCACGGGCTTTGATTGCGAACTAACCGCTGTGGTCAGCGAGGCTGTCGGTATTCCGGTGATTGCCTCTGGCGGCGCGGGCACCGTAGAACATTTTGTTGATGTTTTTGGGCGCGGCAAGGCTGATGCCGCGCTCGCTGCAAGCATCTTCCACTTCGGCGTTTCGAGCGCTCGTTCGCTCAAAGAAGAACTGGCCAAGGCCGGTGTCTCTGTGAGGCTTCCATGCTGATTCCTTCAATTGATTTGCTGGGTGGGCGCATCGTTCAGTTGGTGCAAGGCGAAAAACTTCGTCTGGCTTTCGATGACTTTGAATACTGGATTGAAAAGTTTTCAAAATTTCTTTTAGTCCAGTTGATTGACCTCGACGCGGCGATGCGGCAGGGTGATAACTCCGCATTGGTTGCGCAGATCTCCAAGCGGCTTCCAGTCCAGGCTGGCGGCGGCATCCACTCTATCGAGCGCGCGCGACAAGTACTCGATGCGGGCGCAAAGCGCGTCATCATTGGCTCCGCGCTCTTTTCAGCCGAGGGTGCGGTCAACACGGAGTTTGCCGCGGCACTCGCCGGCAGCATTGGCGCTGAGTGCGTCGTGGCTGGCATCGACACCAAGAATGGACGTATTGCCGTAAAGGGTTGGAAAGCGCAGGTCGAGCTAACTCCTGACGATGCAATTCCACAACTCGATCCCCACGTCAGTGCGTTTCTCTACACACACGTTGACGGCGAAGGAATGCTGCAAGGCTTTCCCATTACGACAGCCGCGCGTCTGCGCAAGCTCACGCAACGCCAACTCATCGTAGCGGGCGGCATTCGCTCGCAGCAGGAGGTCGATGCGCTGGACGCTTTGGGAGCCGATGCGGTCGTCGGCATGGCCGTCTATACCGAGTTACTTGCAGTTTGATTGATGGACGCGGCAATATCAGCTTCTCTCAAGTAACATTGGAGGCAAAAGTAAAGTTATGCTACGAGTCGGATACCCAGCCACCTTGGATGCAAAGTTGCTCATCGATTTCCCTTCGGGGGTTGAACTCATTCCCCTTTACGACGGTCTCGACCGCGACATCGACATCGACGTCTGGCTTCCCGATCCTTATCCAGCACGGGCGATGCGCATCTGGCCGCGACTGCATGGTGTACAGCTTATCCTGTCACTGATGGCAGGCACAGAGTGGATTCCCTCCGTTGCAGGACCGCACGTCACCATTTGCAATGCCCGAGGCGCACATAGCATTTCCACGGCTGAATGGACGATCAGCGCGATCCTGGCCATGCTGAAATACTTCTCGCTCTTTCTCGATGTGCAACGCTCCGGAACATGGAAGCGCCGATTCGAGGCGAGCGCGCAGTACGCTCGTATTACCGGCGATGAGCGGCCGCTCTATCCGCCCGTCATGCTTGAAGAACTAACGGGCAAGAGCGTACTGCTAGTGGGCTATGGAGCTATTGGCAAGGAGATAGAGAGGATGCTTGCGCCCTTTCGTGTAGAGCTTGTGCGCGTGGCTCGCACGGCGCGCACCGACCCGCGTGTTCATGCAATCTGTGAGCTCGATGAACTATTGCCGCAAGCGGCAGTCGTGATTCTGATTCTTCCTTCGACTGCTGAATCACACCTTCTGATTGGCCGCAGCCAACTCGCGCTGATGCGGCAGGGAGCGCTGCTGGTCAACGCCGCGCGCGGACCAATAGTTGACACAGACGCATTGGTTGAAGCTCTCAACGCGGGTCGCATCCGCGCAGCGCTTGATGTTACCGATCCCGAGCCGCTGCCTGAAGGCCACCCGCTGTGGAGCTGTCCCAACCTTCTGCTCACGCCTCACGTGGCCGGATCAACTCCTCAATTCGCGCCTCGATCACTGCGCACTGCCGCCGATGAACTGCGGCGCTATCTCAACGGTGAGCCACTGCAAAACGTAGTTCAGGCTGCAATTTGACTGGCTTCTGACTGTTGCGCAGCGCGCCGCCAAAGTAGCAATCCAAGCACGGCGAGTACCACAAGCACTGCATAAAGAATGGCTGTAGGCCATAAGTTCTTGTAGATGTACTCGCCAATGTAGACCACATCCACCGCAATCCAAAGCCACCAGTTGGCGATGTGTTTGCGCGCCGCCCACCAACTGGCTACTAGGCTATAACTTGCCAGGGACGCATCTATGTAAGGCAAAGCAGCGCCGATATGTTTCATCCATGCGCCAAGCAGTATGCTGCCTATGATTCCCGCAACAATTCCAGTAAACATCGCGGAAAAACCCAGTCGAACCACTCGGACTTCTCCGTCTTCGCGCACTCCGCGCCACCAATACCACCAGCCATAGAATGTAAATGCCAGGAAAGATATCTGGAGCAGCGCATCCGAGAACAAGCGAGCGCGATAGAAGACGATTAGATAAATGATGTCAGAAACAAGAACAACGGGCCAACAAGCCAGTTTGCGCCAAGTCGTCAAACCAATGCCTAGAAGCGTAGTAACAACGCCGGCAATCTCCAGCCAGTGTTCGAGAAAGTAATTAGTTATCGAGAACAAAGTCATAATTAGTCTATTCTCCTTCGCGTCTCGGCCCAATATCGAATTGCATTGAGTAGTTTATCTCCACCAGCGCCACGGAACCAGCGCGCATGACCCGCCAAGTAATCAATCGAGGCCAACCGCGCCATCTCTTCCGAATGCAAGACGCCCAGATAATACTCTGCCTCGCTGAGTGCAAACTCCGCGTGACACAACGCGGTCATCGGCGCCAGCGCATAGGTCTCAGCATCGCTGAGCGGACGCACCGATACGTAGCCGTCTAGCAGCGCCAGCAAATGATCGAGGTGCACACGCACATCATTTTCTCGCTCTGGCTGTTGAGTTAGATCAAGCCACTCTACTATATTGCGCTCGGTAGCTTGCGCCAGATCGTGCACTGCGTTGGTGCGGTCTGCAAGGCCAAAGTCGATAACCGCAACAGCTCGCGCATCATCTCCGGTATTGCTCCACAATAGATTGGATGCGTGCAAATCGTTGTGGGTCCACAACGGCTTCAGCGCCGGCAACAGTGGCCGCAGTTGCGCATGATACGGGTCCAGCAATTCCAACGCCTCTCTGCATCCCTCGCGCACATCGGCATTCTCGGCCAGCGCAGGCCGCATTGCCAGATAGCGTTGTAGCGCGGCAGCTGGGTCGTCCGCCGCAAAGATTGTAAAGCTGGAGACAAGGGGACGAGCCTTGCGGGGCGGCGCGTCGAAACCGTGCGATGACAGATGCAGACGCGCCAGTGTCTCGCCTGCTGAGCGAGCGTGCGCAGTCGAGAGAAACGGCGTCCACGAGAGGGCGTCTTCATATAGGTCTACGCCCGCCGGAACTTCATGCACTTCATAAATCCATTCGCCGCTCATAATTGCCGTTTCACCGGAAGAAGCCCTAAAGACTTTTGGCACAGGCGCTCCGTGCGCTCGCAGATGGATCAGAAAGCGATGCTCCTCGAGCAAACCCTCCCGGTCGCGCACAGTAATATGATGACGCTTGATGAAGACTTGGCCGCTGTTCTTTGCTACCACACTTGCGGCAGAAAATGGACGCGGACTCACAGACAGAATCTCGATAGGTTCGCCGCAACCGGGAAACTGGCCAAGCAGCACACGCACCTCGGCAAGCGTAAGCGGCGGCCAGTCGGCTTCGACCAGTGTACCGTTCATCCCGTGCGCCTTTGTCGCGGTACTCATTGTTCTTGCATCCTCCAAACCCGCATTCAACTTAGAAAGTATAATGCGCTGAAAGCCGCACCGTAGTTGGCGCGCCTAGATGAATGAAGGTATCGCCATAACTTGCTCCGGTATCCTTCCAGTAGCGTTTGTCGGTGATGTTATCCGCATAAAGGCGTAGAGTTACATGGCCCTGCTCACCACCCGGCGTGTAACGCATACCGAAATTGAAAATATTGTACCCGGAGACGCTGACCTGATCGTCTCGTGCGGCTTCCTTGCGACCGGTATAACTCCAGCCCGGCATCAGGTGCAATCCATGCGATTTCAGCACGAGTAAGTCGGCAAATAAAGCCGTGCGCAGATGGGGCACATTGAGTACCTGCTTGTTATCGAAGGCCGCCGTTCCGGTATCGTTGGAAAGCGCGCGCATCGCCGTCGCCGAAGCCGTCAGACTCAGCCAATCAGTCGCTCTTCCCTCGGCGTTCAATTCGATGCCGTCGTGCGTCTCGTGCCCCTCTGATTCAAAACACAAATCGCCGGATTCGACTGGACCATAAGAACCGGGAGTGGTGCCGCTCGTATTGAGATTCACCTGGCAGAAGCTGTCAGCTGCCTGGACAATCTTCGGATAGAAGAACGGCGCTCGCATATGAAAGAGCGCGGACGTCAGCAGGATGCGCTGGTTCGGGTCATACTTAGCTCCTACCTCCGCCTGGCGCGTCAGGAAAGAGTTCAGATAGAGGCTGTCGTTGTCGGTCCACCATGGCGCCTGAATTCCCAGCGAAAGCATCACGCCATAATTGCCGTAAAATGTCAGGTTGTTCAAAGGATTGAAAGTGATGGCGTATTGCGGCAGCCATATGGTTTTACTCGTAAAATTCGGAGCGGAATAATTCGGATTGTTGGCAGCGATTTGTCCATCATAGTTATGATCGCGCACGGAATCTTCGCGCCCCGAAAAGAGTAGTTGGATACGTCCGGGAATGTGAATGCGGTCTTGCACCACTGCAGCCGATTGGTGATTGTCTTCGTCGAGAATGCGCGGCCCTGCTGAGAGTATTGGATTCTCGACAACACTCAGATCGTACTCGATGTTCGGAGCATAGATATTTTCCGAGCCAATGTAGGCATTGACGGAATGGTGCGGCTGCTGCACGCTGCGGCGGAACAACTCACCTCCGCCAGTGAGATCCTGAGTTACAGGGCCGGTTTTCCAATGGCCGGTCACAAGAGCCTCTGCCTGCATATCAATGCGCAATTCGCCGGGATCGCGATAATCGTAGATTCCGTAATCTCCGCCGTAGGTGCTTACGTTCGGAACCGGTGGACAGAAGTAATATCCTTGTAGATTCGGATTCGTAACGCCTGGACAGGTGGGAATATCGTAAGCACCATCGCCAGAATCGTATGCCATGGGAGTGCCGTAGGCCCAAACCACGTTATCGTCAATCAGCGAATGACTCACGCTTCCCGCTGCGAAGGCGCGCCACCCGCGGGAAAGATCGTAGTCCAGCCGCGAATTGGTGTTATAGGTGTCGAAGGTGTTGGGTTTGGCCCACGGTTGCTCACCGAGCATCGTCGATGGATGCAATTTGCCGAGGTCAGGCAATAGGACCGTCGGCATTCCGTCCGGCTCTGCCGTTGCCTCGCCCAGCAACTGATAGCCGCAAACCGAGCGCTCGACCTTGTGCTGATACTCAAAGTCGCCCTTCAAAATCGCCTTGGGAGTTATCTTCCAATCAGCCGCGCCCGCGCCCATCGCGCGCCATCCGTCGGCGTCGTTCACATAACTCATGATCTTCTCTCCGGCCAGATTCGCGCGCACTCCCACCTGCTTGCGTCTACCGAATAACCTTCCCAGATCGCCCGCGCCATAAGTGCTTCCACGCTGATCTGTGGCTAGATCGACTGTTTTGATCGCAGTGGGTCTTTTGGTTACGTAGTCGATCAGCCCGCCGGCCGAGGCCACCCCGCTCTCCACGCCGGCAATGCCTTTGAGAAATTCGACGCGCTCCTTGTTTTCGAGAGGCACATCCTGCTCGCCGGCGATGGTCATGCCGTTGATCTCCAACCCGGTGGCAAGATCAATCGGGAAACCGCGAATCTCATAGTCGCCGTAATAGCCCACCGGCGCGTAATCCTCGCCAATGGAAGCATCGTTCTTCACCACATCAGAGAGCAGGCGCGCGCTCTGGTCGTTGAGCAGCTCGCGTGTGACCACCGTGGCGGAGAGCGGCGTCTGCTGGAGTGTTGCGCCGTCCAGTGTGCCCACAGTAACAGCATCGGGAAGATACTCATCCGCGGTATTGGCCTGGACCACAACCGTGGTTGTCACGCGCGGAAGCTGCGGCGCGGCCGGCTTCGACGAAGTTGCGCCAGCTGGCGCAGTGCTTTGCGCGCTTGCGCTCAAAGGCGCGGATAAACTGCAAAGCAGCAATCCTGTTGCCCAGGCCACGCGGCGCACTAGGACACGACGCCAAGCAGAAGAAGACCGATAAAACAAATCAGTATCTTTATGTGAGGACGATTGAGGTGCGGTGCGGGCCGGACCGCCGACAGCGAATCTGTGCATAAACTCCCCTTGTTTCCTACTGAATGAAACAAGAGAACTCACTCTGGGATTCGAGGAGAAGGCCGCAATGCCCTTGGAAACTTCCCACGCCGGTATTATCCGGATCGGGTTCGAGGGTATTTCTCAGCCCCACTTCGTGGAGCACCCCTGTTTCAATAACTAGTATTGAAACACTGCCAGCCTGATTTTGCAAGTCTATGCGCGCTTATCCCTCGTGCCGGAAGCGGGACAAATAGCAACAGAATCGATTTGTCTACCATGGAAAAACGGCCTAAAGAAGCTATGAGGCGTGTTGCGCCACATGGCTTCTTCAGACCGCTTGACAAATCAAACTTACCCAACCTTGAACGAGCCGACCAGGCCGGTCAGTTCGTTGGCCAGCGAGGCCAGTTGCTGGCAAGCCTCCACAGATTGCTGCGAACTGGCTGCCGTCCGCTGAATGATCGCGGCAATCTCGTTCACGTTCGCGCTCACTGACTGCGTCGAATACGATTGCTCGGTTGCCGCGGCGGCGATCTGCGTTACCATCTTCTGCACCGACTCCGAGCCGTGAATGATGCTGGTGAGCGCCTCGCCGGCCGAACGCGCGGATGCGACGCCGCTCTCCACATGGCTCATGCTGGAACGCATCGCCTCGACAGCCTCCGCCGTGCCCTGCTGAATCGCCCGCACTGTCGTGTCGATCTCCTTGGTGGCATCGCTGGTCCGCTCCGCCAGCCGCCGCACCTCGCCCGCAACCACCGCAAAGCCGCGCCCATGTTCGCCAGCCCGCGCCGCTTCGATTGACGCGTTCAGCGCCAGCAGGTTTGTTTGCCCGGCAATCTCGTCGATCACGCTGATGATTCTTCCAATCGCGTCACTGGAACGGCCCAGCCCCTCGATCTTCGAGGAGGTTTCCTGGTTGGCTATCAGCAAATCCCCAATGGTCTGCACTGTGCTTTGGACGGTCTGTCCGCCGGAGTGCGCACTCTCTTCCGCCTTGCGGGCATCCACGGCCGCGCTTTGCGTAGTCTGGCTGATCTCCTGGACGGCTGAGGACATCTCATTCATGGTCACGGTGATTCGCTCGGCCTGCTGCTGCTGCTGCGCAGCCTGCTCAGCGGTCTCGCGCGCGGTTGCGGCCAGTTCCGTGGCAGCCTGGCCTAGAGTCTGCGCGTGTTCGGCCACCCGCCGAATGATCTCTTCCACTCGCCCAATAAATACGTTGAACCAGATGCCCACCTCGTCAATTTCGTTGTGGCCTTCAACCTCAATTCGACGAGTCAAATCTCCTTCACCTTCGGCAATGTCCTGCAAGCGCAGCGCCAGCAAACTCAGCGGCATTACTACCTTGGACTGCACAACCCACCAGGCCGCCGCGCAACTTAGAACGGCGAAGATCAGCATGACTAATCCGGTGAGTCGGCTGCGCACACTCCATAAGTCCACCACATCCAATTGTGTCTGGAAGCTGGCGGAGATAGCCTTGTCAAACTGGCCCATGGCGTCGGTCAGCGCTTTGTTGTCCTTGCCCAAAGCTCCCACCTGCGCCATCATGTCGTCGCTGGGCCCGCCTGTAGCAGCCAGAATCGCCGCATACGTGCCACGGTCCCGCGCGCGGATCGAGGAAAACTGGGCCAGCAGAGCTTCCGCCTGCTGGCCCAACGCCGGCGATGAGGCCAGCGATGTTTTTACGGCGTCGAGCGCCGCGGCCGTGGCTTCGGCATCCTTTTCTGCGCCGGTAAGCGAGTTGGCATCTTGCAGCACCACGGCATCACCATAGTGCTTCTTCATCCGCTCGAAGGACGCCTCGGCTTCTTGCATCTTGAGCGCAGCGGGAAACAGCGAAGACGATATCTCCGACATCAGGCTGTGCGTGGCCGTGGCCGATAGCTGCACCATTGCCAGTAGCGCCAGATAACCAACTGCCAGCACGGCCAGGATGCCAAGGATTCGCGTCTTGATCTTCATCTGTCCAAACATGATGTCACCTGACAGTCAGAACCTTTACACCCTCGTGCGGAGTAGCTTTGCTGATGTAGCCGATAGCGCCCGTATTGTGCCCCACGAATTCGACAACCGCAGAGTCCCGTTCCCAATGCCAACGCTAATCCACAGTTTGTTCATGAAGATTCCCCCGTCTTCGGCAACCTCACTTGCCAGAACTGGTTAGGTTGCCTTCCTGCCGCTACAACTGATCTTACGCGCAGAGACTGGTCATTTCATCGGCATTTCTGTGCAAACCATGAGAGCCCACGGCGCCGAAGCCCGCGCGCCGGGACTCCCACCACAGCGAATCCACTCACTTCACCGCCAGCACCTTCACGCCCTCATGCGGCGTTGCCTTGCCGATGTAGCCGATGGCGCCCGTGTTGTGCGCCACGAAATCAACAACCGCGGCGTCCGTATCCAGGCTCTTGGGCATGCTAGCCTGGCCGGAAAAGACCAGACTCCGCCAGCCGGCGCGGTATGCGGTATCGTTCTTGCCGATGTAGGCCTGCAAAAACTCCTCGTGCACCGTGCCCGCCTTGAGTAGGATGGGAACCACGCTGCCTCCGCCCGGAAGCGTAGTTGCGTTCCCAGTAAACACATCGCGCAGATCGTTCTTGGTGACCTCCGTGGCCTTGACGCCGGGATTGGCGATTACGATGACCTGAGCCTGGGCGCGCGCTGCGACTACCAATGCCGCGGTCAATAACAAACTGATAACGATTAACTTTTTCATGGCTTTTCTCCTTTCGCGCATGGCTCAGAACGTGACGCCGATTTTCAAGATCATCAGCTTGGTGGTGGGCTCGATTCCATTCGGGTTCAGGGCTGTGTCGTAGTCCAGCTCGGTGCCCGAGATGAAATGCTCGTCGAACTTGGCGTAGATGTACGAGTTGAAGTCATAGCGCGCATTCACCGTCCAGTCCTTGCTGTAGCGCGCGTAGTTGGGAGAGCCGGAGACCGACAGCGGCTGCTGATGATCAATGCTCTGGCTGTCATAAAGGCCGGCGGTCAGCTTGCCGGTCACTTTGTAGGTGCCCATCGCGTACCACGAGCGCTGATCGGCGCGGAAGGAGCTGTTGAGCAGCGGCTCGGTCGGCCAAATATAGAAGGACAGATACTGGTTGCGCATATATTCGTATGCCACCATTACCTTGTCCTTTTCGTATTTCGCAAAGTAGTAGGGAAGTTGGCTGGGCGGCGTGCCGTTGGTTCCCTGCAAAATTGTTCCGGCAGGCAAGACTGTCCCTCCGGGCAGCGTGATCGAGGAAGGCAGCTGCCATTTCGCTTGAGCCGACCAAGTCGTTCTGAAGAAGGTGTTGGAAGCTCCTATCATGAAGCTGGGCGTCGGCTTGTAGTGCAGCGCAGCGCCGAGCATCGGTCCGGTCCAGCCGTTGGGCAGAGAGATACCAGTGCCCTCCAGTCCAAGCATGATGTTGGGATCGTTGGGCAACTCAACCTGCTGGCCACCCCATATCCGGTATTCCAGCTTTTGCTTGGTCGAGCCAATGCGGGCGCTGCCGTAAGCCACGCCGCCTAGATGAGTCAGCCAGGTAGTCCGGCTGAGAATGTCGTAAACGCTCTGCGGCAAGAGCGCAAAATTATAGGCCGGATCAATGTCCTGAATTTCGTTAAAAAGACCAATCGGAGTTTTCACCTTGCCAAAGCGAAAGCCGAAATAGTCGTTCTGCTTGTAGTCGGCCTCTGCCCAGTCCAGCGAGATGTTGTTTCCGATATTGCCCAGCAGGAAGTAGCGCCCCTGCATACCGACGCGCAACTTTGGCATTGGCTGCGCGGTCACGTTCAGAACCACCTCGGTCCACGCCGGACTGCCGTCCGACGAGTCGGTGGTGAACACGTTGTTCTGCGTGGTGTAGAGTAAGCCCTCTGTCGCATAACCGTGGATCTGAATATTCAGATCTTCCAGGCTCTGCGCGATTGCCGGGGCTGCTCCCAAAGCCAGTCCCAAGGCTCCAATTAGCAGTCGTTTCATCGTCTGTCTCCTTCTTCGTTGATCTCGGGTGCTATCGTCGGGCGCGTACGCTGGCAGGCATCTATCTAGGCGGCAACAATCGCTCGCTTCCACAAACTTCCACAGAACCAGCATCCAGGCAGCATTTCCTGGATCTACCCTCGACCCTTCTATCGGCAGTATGTCGCCTAATTTGAAAGCGGAGGCGATTGGAGGCTCAAGAATGAGGTGAGAGTTCCAGCGAAACTGGCGATTCGGGAATTGTGCCTTTCCGGGACAAATTGTTGGAGATAACGAACGAAGCTTTCCAAGAACTCCCGCGTCTGCGGCTCACTCGCTTATCGAACCGGTACTCCGTTCTGCAACTTAGCACCGCAATGGCCGGATTATTTTTTGTTCCCTGGCGTTGTTCGGCGAAGGCGCGGGTTTACGATCGTTGCGTAGTGTATTGATCTGTGCGCGATTTTATCGCTGTGATTGCCGTCACATACGGCATTTCGGACCATGCTAGTCTAAAAGCGGCCTTGAGGGTCTTGAAAGGCACTATGCAATCCTTTCCCGCTGTCGATCCAATTCCCTTGCCAGCTCCGATATGGCTGTTGAAGCTGCTGCATATCGTCACGCTGGCGCTGCACTTTGTCGCCGTGGAGATGCTGCTGGGCGGCCTGCTGCTGGCAGTTCTGCTCAGCCTCTTCCGCTCGTCGCCCGCCTCGCTGGTTACCGCGCGCGCCATTGCGCGCCGCCTCACCATCGTGATGACCTACGTGATCAACCTCGCCGTCCCGCCGCTCCTCTTTGCCCAGGTGCTCTACGGCCGCGCGCTTTACACCAGCAGCGTGCTGATCGGCCTTTACTGGATCTCGATCATCGCGATTCTCACGCTGACCTACTGGCTGCTCTACCGCTTTACGGCGCGTCTCGAGGCCGGCAAATCGGCCTGGTGGGTGGGTCTCTCCGCGTGGCTGTTGGCCGGCTGCATCGCTCGCCTGCTCTCCTCCAACATGACGCTGATGCTGTGTCCCGAGGCATGGCAGAAGATGTACTCCGCCTCGGCGATGGGCGCGTATCTGCCCACCGGCGATCCTACGCTCGAGCCGCGCTGGCTGATGATGATGGCTGGCGGCCTGTTCATCGGTGGATTGTGGCTGGTCTATCTCGCCGGACGCTCGACTTTTTCAACTGAGGAGAAGAAGTTCATCTCTTGCCTCGGAGGCAAGGTGGCCGCGGGCTTCGGCCTGGTCTATCTAGCGGCAGGGCTGTGGGCCGCCAGTGTGCAGCCTGCTGTGGTCAAGTCAATGTTGGCGACGCCTCCTGCCGACTATGAGTTCTACAAGTACTTCGCCTTTGCCGGCTACGGCTGGCTGGCCTTGGTCGTGGTGGCTGTGCTGGTCGGCGCCGTCGCCGGCTTCGGCAAAGTCACCGCGCGCTGGGTAAGCATCGCCGCCGTTCATCTGGCCGCGCTGATCGAACTTACGCTGGTGGTCTATCGCGACAGCGTTCGCGATCTGACTCTGCTCAGCAAGGGTTACAACGTCTGGGATCGCGCCGTTGAAACCAACTGGTGGGTCGTGGGCCTCTTCCTGGTCCTTTTTGTCGCCGGGTTGTGCGTTGTCGGCTGGCTTGTTTCTGTGATGGCGCGCGCAAAGAAAGTAATGGAGGGCGCGGCCTGAGTGCCCGCAAAGAGGTTGCTATGACGGAACAGACTCATATCGAACCGGTCGTCGAAACAGAGGGCGAAAAGAATACCCGCCGCGCCTTTCTGGTTGCCGCCGGAGCTGCTGGGCTTGCTTATACCGCTGCTCTGGCTTATCCCATCTATCGTTATCTAGCCTCGCCGCAGGAGATGGCGATGGAAGCCACAGCCGTCACCGAGGTCACGCTCAAAGACGCGCAGAAGCTGCCCCTCGGTTCTGTGCTGATGTTCAAATTCGGATCCTCGCCGGCCTTGCTGATCCATCATGAAGATGGCCGCTGGATCTCGATGACCGCTGTCTGCACGCATCTGGGCTGCACCGTGCAATATGAGCCGCAGGCCGACCGCATCCACTGCGCCTGCCATGGCGGTGTCTACAACCCGTATACCGGAGCCAACGTCAGCGGCCCGCCGCCCAAGCCGCTCAAGCTCTACAAAGTTGTTGCCGTCAACGACGCGGGTGTGCAAGTCTCGCGCGCGTAGCGCATTGCTTTTCACTGTTAGCTTTTAGCTGTGAGCTGTTAGCTGCAAAAGGAAATCGGCATGACTGCAAAGGCAATTTACGATTGGGTCGATGAGCGGCTGGGACTCCGTGAGCTGGCCGACTTCGCGCGCCACAAGACCGTCCCCGTCCACTCCCAGTCCTTCTGGTACTACTGGGGCGGCATCTCGCTCTTCCTCTTCCTCGTCCAGTGCTTCACCGGCGTGCTGTTGCTGGTCTACTACCGGCCCGGCGCCGAGGCCTTCGAGTCGGTCCGCCAGATCACCTTCGTGATGCACTTCGGCTGGCTGATCCGCTCGGCCCACGCTTGGGCGGCAAGCCTGCTGATCTTCTCCATCCTGGTGCATATGTTTTCGGTCTTTTTCATGAAGGCCTACCGCAAGCCGCGCGAGTTTGGCTGGCTCAGCGGCATGGCGCTGCTCGGCGTCGCCTCGATCTTCGGCTTCAGCGGGTATCTATTGCCCATGGACGAGCTGAGTTACTTCGCCACCAAGGTCGGCCTGGAGATTCCCTCAGCGATTCCCTGGATTGGTCCCTTCATCGCCAATCTGTTGCGCGGCGGCCCGGATGTCAGCGAGTTCACCGTGCAGCGCTTCTTCGCTCTCCATGTAGTGGTGCTCCCTGCCATCTTCCTTCCCCTGCTCGGCTTTCATCTCTGGCTAGTCCAGCGCCACGGCAACGCCGCACCGCCCTCGGTCAAGGCGCTGCCGGCCTCCGAGCGCAAGAGCGAGCCATTCTTTCCCAACTTCATGCGCAAGGATCTAGCCATGTGGCTGATCGCGCTGAATATTTTGGCGCTGATGGCTTCGGTCTTTCCCTGGTCGCTCGGCAAGCAATACGATGCGCTCGCCCCCGCGCCCATGGGCATTCATCCCGAGTGGTACTTTATGAGTCCCTTCGAGATGCTCAAGCTGCTGGGCATGATCAAGTGGCTGCAAGGCACACCGGGCGAGATTGCCGGCATCCTGCTCTTCACGCTTGGCATCGCGCTCTGGGTGCTGATTCCCTTCTACGACAAGAAAACGGAATCCGGACAGCGCGCCCGCGCCGCTCATTACTTCGGCCTGCTGGCGATCTTCGCGCTGCTGGCCACTACCTTCATCGGCTATTGGACGATTCGGTAAAAGCAGCTTCTAGCCGCTAGCTACTAGCTCATTGTTCAGGGATCATCGGAATTCGACGAAGTTTTGAAAGGGTACGACTCAACAGCTTGCGGAAATATGCAAACGGAGTAGCAAGAAGTGTCAGTCGTCCGCCGGCTTCGCCGACCCGCGGGGGATGAAACCGGCTGCGTCTTACTCCCGGAGGGAGTATGGATAATAGCCCAGGACAAGCGAAGCGCAGTCCTGGGTCAGCATTCAACAGAAGGCTCAGTCCCGTAGGGACGGAACGAAATCCGCCCACAAAGGATGCTTCAATGAAATCAACCATTTGCAGGCTGCTCGAAAAGTAGTTTCTTTTTAGGGCACGGCTTTAGCCGTGCCGCAAAGGCCGCAAAATTAACGTGGGCTTTAGCCCCTGAGGGAAGGTTTGCAAGACAATTAAGACACACGCAAATATTCCGAAGTGAAGTTGATCTTGTGGAAAGGGGAGTGATTGCAATGGATGGAACCGTCTTTACGGCCCTGGTCTCAGGAGCGGTTGCACTTGTCACCGTGTCAGTCACACAGCCAATCACATACTTTTTCAGCAAGAAGCGCGATCACGAAGCAGATTGGCGGAAAATGAAACTTGAACACTATGCGGAATATGTTGCTGCATTATCTGGAACCGTCCACCATCCGTCTGAGGAGACTATCAAACGACGGTACTCAGATGCATTTAACAGCATGGCACTTGTTGCGCCACTAGACGTAATGGCTGCGCTGTATGCTCTCAATGATGAAACCAAGAAGAATAGTCAGGAAAAAGATTTTAAAAAATACGAGATTCTTTTGAGTTCGATGATGCGAGCCATGCGGAATGATTGTCATCCAAAGAATCCGAAAGATGACCCGGAATTCATTTTCCATACAATAAAAACAACAAAGGACTGATGCCATAAGAAGTGAGGAGCTAAACAATGAACTATCCATTCTGGGACATTCCAATTCTCGGCTCGGGCTGGGTGATCGGCATCATCGCCATCTTCCACGTCATGATCTCGCAGTTCGCCGTTGGCGGCGGACTCTATCTGCCGATGGCCGAGCGCAAGGCGATGCGTATGCCCGCAGGCCAGCTCCGCACGCAATGGCTTGCTCAGTTGGCCAGCCACTCCAAATTCTTCCTCGTCCTCACCGCCGTCTTCGGCACCGTCTCGGGCGTGGGCATCTGGTTCGCGATCGGCCTTACGCATCCCGAAGCCACGAGCACCTTGATTCATAACTTCGTCTTCGGCTGGGCGATGGAGTGGGTCTTCTTCCTCGTCGAGCTGACCACCATCGTCGTCTACTACAACACCTGGGATAAGATCGATCCCAAGCTGCACCTCACCGTGGGCTGGGTCTATGCCGTTGCATCGGTCTTCACGCTCATCATCATCAACGGCATTCTCACTTTCATGCTGACCCCCGGCCAAAGCTGGCTCGCCGTCGCTGGCAGCGGCCACGAAGCCAGCAAATTCTGGTACGCCTTCTTCAATCCCACTTACTGGCCCAGCCTCTTTCTGCGCTCCTGCGTCTGCTGTTCGCTGGCCGGCATATGGGCGCTGATCACCTCCAGCCGCATCGACGGCGACAAGCAACCGGAGCTGAAAACCTCCATGGTCAAGTGGAGCGTCAAGTGGCTGGTGCCGTCCTTTGTCGCCATGCCTTTTTTGATGATCTGGTATTACATGATGGTTCCCGCCTCGCAGCAGGCATTGCTCAAGCTGGGCATCGACACCATCAACGCCGGAACATTTTCGGCAGTCACGCGCATGGCTTTGGTCATCATCGTCACCTCGGCTACCATCGTCGGCGTCGCATATTTTCTTGCCTACCGCAGCCCGCTCGACTTCAAACTCTCGCACGCGATGTCCGTGCTCCTGTTGGCGCTGATCGCCACCGGCTCCGGCGAGTACTCGCGCGAGATGCTGCGCAAGCCCTACGTGATTGGCGGCTGGATGTACTCCAACGGCGTGCGCAAGCCCTATGTAGCGCGCATCAACCAAGAGGGTTATCTGGCGCATACAAACTGGATTTGGAACAACTGCAATTCTGAACATGCAGCTTACATAGGCCCGAATGGCGATGATCCCCAATTTCTTACTGGAGAAGCCTACAAAGCATACTGGAAGTGCGCCTCGATTGATTCCAGTTCCAGTTACTCCCGCGGCGAAGCCATCTTCCGCGGTGAGTGCGGCTCCTGCCACACGCTCAACGGCTATCGGCCGCTTGCAAAGCTTCTCGCTAGCCGCGACCGCGCCAACATCGCCAGCTTCATCACCATGCTCCACGACTACAAACCCGACTCGCCCTACCACGCCTTCATGCCGCCGATGGCCGGAACCAAGCAGGATATCGACGACCTGGCCGATTTCCTCAACTATCAGGTCAATCCGCCGCAATCCGCCGTGCAGACCGCGCAGAAATAGTCTTTCAATCCCTCACTCATCTGGGTGCCCCAGGTCCGGATTCTCGGACCTGGGATACCATCATCACTTTTGCGGCAAAGCAGCGTTTCTTCTCTCGACCTCATCCGTAGCGAAGGCAACCAGTTTCGTACAAAAATTCTGGTGCAGCCCGCGCTCCCTGTAAGCTCGCTGCCCCGCTTCAGTGTCGAGAGCGCAGCCGGTCAACGCACGGCAGAGAATCGAACCGTGCGCCTCGCGAAAACTCTCTGTCAGTTGCCGCACCCGCTCGTAGAGCGCATTTCTCCCGCCAACAGGATCGGCAACCATCTCCTCTCCGTGCGCCTCGCCCAGCGCCAGCAGCGCGCCGGCGAGCGCTCCGCAAACCTCTCCCTGCCGTGCAATGCCGCCACCGAAGGGCGCGGCCAGCGCCAGCCGTTGCGTCTCCTCTAAACCATCACTGGTGGCGCAAGCGGCAAAAACCGCCTGGGCGCAGTTGTAGTTTTGCGAAAAAAGCTCCAAAGCCCATTCCGATCTATTTTTATTCATGAAACTCCTCCATCTACAGTTTACTGGCAACGGAAAAACTCGATTCTCCACAAATATTCCCGGGTGCCCCAGGTTCGGTGTCCCCACGGACAGCTCTTCGTCCGTGGTGTGGAGATCCCGGTTCTCGGATCTGGGAAACTACGCACCCGACTCCGTCGGCCGAAGGCCGCCAGTCCCACCGCTGATGGTCACGGGCAAGCGCACAATCGCGCGCGCCCCTTCCCCGTCCTCGCGATTGGCCAGGCTGATCTCGCCTCCATGCGCGCGCGCGATCTGCTGCGCCAGAGCCAGTCCCACGCCGCTGCCCGTTGGCTTGGTCGTATAAAATGGCACAAACAAATTCTCTGCATTCGCAATGCCCAGCCCGCTATCTTCAATCACCACCAATACGGATGACTCTGCCAGCCGCCAGCTCGCGCGCACCCGCTGCGCGCCATTCTCCAGCGACGCATCCACTGCGTTCGCCAGCAGGTTGATGAACATCTGCTCCAACTGGTCGGGATCAGCGTGCAGCACCACCGCGGGACCGGGATCAAGCTGCACAGGCAACCGCTGTTCCAAATGCGCAACACGCTCTAGCAGCGCTGCGAGCGCAACCGGCTTAAGCTGCGGAAGAGGCAACTGGGCCAGCTGCCGGTACGACTGCACAAATCGATGCAACGCATCGGCTCGGCTTTCAATTACGCCCAGCCCGCGGCGAAAATCGCGCGCCGTCGCGTCGTCTTCGCTCATCGCTTCCGCCCGCGCCAGCAAACTGCCGGCTATGGATTTAATCGGTGCCAGCGAATTTGATAACTCATGGCCGAGAACGCGAATCAACCGCTTCCACGACCGCTGTTCCTCTTCCTGCAGCGGCAGGCTAACGTCGGCCAATAGCAGCATCGTGTGCGGCGCGCCATCCTGGCGAAAAGCAGCCTTGCGCAGCAGCCAGCGCGTGGGCTTCGTGCCGAATGAGTGAATCGTCTGGTCGGAGGCGGCGAGCAGGCCGTCCAGACCTAACTCGCGCGCGCTGCGCCCAAAGCAGCGTGCGTGAGGCAGCCCCAGCAAGCTAGCGCCGGCATCGTTCACCAACTGTAGCCGGTTGTCGCGGTCAAAGGCAAACAACGGCGCGTGCATCACTTCCAGAATGCGCGCCAGCAAAGCCGTCGCCTCCAGCGAACGCACTCTCTGCTTTTGCAGCAGATCAGCGAGCGAGTTGATTTCGGCGGCCAGTTCGCCCAGCGCGTCCTGCGAACCAGCACCACGCGCGCGAAAAGAATAATCTCCTTCGCGCAGAGACGCCACAACATTGGAGAGCGTCTGCAAGGGACGGACCAAATCGTCAATCAGTGCCGCGGCCATCAACGCAAGATAAAGCAGTAGGCACCCGGTAAGCAGCAGAGCCGGCGCGAGTGAGAGTTGTTTCGAATAGAATAGAAATCCCGCTGACATCAGCGCGGGCAGACCGAGCAATATGCAGAATATCCACGCCCGGCGAATGGCCGAGCGTTTCTCCCTGCGCGTTTGATTTTCATAGCCCATATTTTTCAATGCGCCGGTAGAGCGCCGCGCGGCTCAGTCCGAGAGCTTCGGCGGTCTGCGAGATGTTTCCCTCGCAGCGGCGCATCACCTTGCGAATTAGCATGGCTTCAACTTCGTCAATGCTCATATTGTCAAACGACGGCGCCGATGGACGCGCAGACGCGATTGCCAGGTTGCCCGGCTCGATCTCATCGCCGCGCGAGAGCAACACCGCGCGCTCCACCGTGTGTTCAAGCTCACGCACGTTGCCCGGCCATGAGTATTGCATCATCTGCTGCATCGCCGCCGGCGAGAAACCCTCGACCTGCTTTCGATAGCGCGCGCGGTTGCGATTCAGAAAATGCTGCGCCAGCAGTGGTATGTCCTCGCGCCGGTCGCGCAGAGCGGGAAGGTGAATCTCCACCGTGTTAATGCGGAAGAGCAGGTCTTCGCGAAAGTTCCCCGCCTTGGCCTCTTCGGCGAGCAAGGCGTTTGTAGCAGATAAAACGCGCACATCCACGCGCCTTGTCTGCGACGAGCCTACGCGCTCCAGTTCGCCAGTCTCCAGCACGCGCAGCAGTTTGGCCTGTTGGCGCAGAGGCACGTTGGCGATCTCGTCCAGAAAAAGCGTCCCGCCGTTGGCCAGCTCGAAACGTCCGATACGATCGGTGCGTGCGTCCGTGAAGGCGCCTTTCACGTGGCCGAATATCTCGCTCTCAAAGGTGCCTTCGGGCAATCCACCCGCGTTCACGGCCACCAGCGCCATGCGCGCCCGAGGCGAAGCGGCGTGCAGCAGCTTGGCCACAATCTCCTTGCCCGTGCCGTGCTCGCCGGTGATCAGCACGTTGGCCTCCGAAGGACCAACCTGCGCGATCAGCTCCAGCACCGGCTGCATTGCGGGAGCGCCCGCTACAAACTCCGGCATTCCTTCGGCGCGTAGCAGGCGGTTTTCCAGCTCCAATTGCCGCGCGCGCCGCAGCGCTTGGCGCAACTCGGCGTGAACCCGCACCAGCGAGAGCAGCCGCTCGTTCTCCCATGGCTTCTGTATGAAGTCGCGAGCGCCACACTTGATGCTCTCGACGGCCAGCTCGATATTGCCCCACGCGGTCATCACGATCACCGGCAGGCGCGCATCAAACTCCTGAATTCGCGCCAGCAGATCAAGACCCTCCTGGCCTGAGGTCGTGTCGCGCGTATAGTTGAGGTCGATCAGCAGCACATCGTAGTCGCGGTGGCCCAGCGCCTCCAGCAGCAACTGCGGCGAGCGAACACACTCCACGTCGATCCCCTGCGGCCGCAGCAACAACTCGACAGCCTCGAGAATGTGCGGCTGGTCGTCGGCAACCAGAACTCGGATTGGCTCTTCTTTACTGGAGATGGTTCGCCTCCACTACGCCGGCTTTGGCGTCGGTGATCGAGATGCCGTACTCTTCAAGCACACCGCCTGTGGCGCGCAGAATCTCCACCCGCGCCTTTTCGTAAGCGGTCTCCGCAGTCACCAGCGCCGACTCGGCCACAGCCAGATCATGCTCGGCCCCCAGCGTCTGCTGATTGGATCCCGCGCCCAGCTTCTGCTCTTTCTGCATAATATCCAATGTACGTTGCGCCAGGTCGCGCGCCTTGCGGGCCGCCTCGATGCGGCTGGCCCCTTGCTCCAAAGCATAACGCGCGTTGCGCACCTCAATGCGAATTTGTTTTTTCAGCTCTTCCAAATATACCTGGGATTGCCGGTACTCCAACTCCGTGCGATCCTGTTCGGCCTTGGCGGCCCGGTTGCGCAGCGGCACGCTTAACTGAAAGCCCACTTGGTACTCCGGCGATGAACCGTTCAATGCGTTTTCCAGCGCGCCGCTATATCCGCCTGGCGCCACGATGTTGCTCTTCGGAATGGGTACGCCGCCCGTTCCCGCGCCGCTATAGACGCCATATACAGAGAGCGAAGGCAACAGCGCGTTGCGCGCTGTCTTGCGGCTCAATTCGCTGTTTTGCTGAAAAAGCATCGACACCTGTAACTCAGTGCGATTCTTCAGCGCATCCGCAATCATATCCTGCACCGGCTCGGAGATAGCCTGAACCTGGCTGCCGATATGGTCCACCGGAACCACCGGCATCTCCTCCAGGATCGGATCATCGAGCGAACGCGTGATCGCGTTTTTCATATACAACTGCTGCAATTCCAGGTTGGTTCGCGCCACTGTCAGGTCCTGCTCCCGGTTGGCTAACTCGCCCTCCGCCTTGAGCGCATCCATCTCTGGAATGGCTTCGAGCTCTAGCTGCTTGCGGCTGGTCTTCAAGGTCTCGGTGGCAAAGGCCACGGAACGCTCTCCCACCTGCTCGGTTTCGTATGCGCTCACCAGGTCCCAGTAGATGCGGCAGATTTGAATCACGGTCGCACTGACCTGAGCGCGGAATGCGATGTCGGAAATCTTCTGGTTGGTGCGCGCGATTCGCAGAAAGCGCAGATTCGGTCCCAATCCAAAGCCGGCCAGCAACGGCTGCGCGATCTGAACGCCAGTGGTGACATTGAGCGCCGGATTCAAACCATTGTCCGGGCTGTTGGAGGTTTGCCGGTTGTTGTTCCATTGCACCGCTAAGGAAGTGCCGGTAGGGAATGCTTGAGAGTAACTCAAGTTGAATACATTTGTGTTGAGGTGGTAGGCGGAGACGCCGTAAACCTGCTGGTTGGTGAGCAGCTCCGAAGTGTGGTCGCTATATACCTGCGCGTTGATCACCGGATCAAAGCCCGAGACCGCGGTGCCGATTCCCAGAGTCGAGGAAACAATGCCGGAAGCGCCGGCGCCTGCCCCACCCGCTCCGCCGCTAGTTCCTCCCGCTCCCGTCCCCGCGCCCGCGCCAGCACCGCCGCCGCCCGGCGTCCCTTGCACCACGCCGGTGTTGACGCCGCGCGCCACCCCGCCCGCCTGCGTCAGCAGAATGTCGGTCTGCGCAATGGGCAAGTTGTAACGCGCGATCACCATGTCAAGGTTGTCTTCGAGCGCCAAATCAATGGCGTCGCGCAACGAGAGATAGATTTTGCCATCGCGCACCATTGAGTTGAGCCGTGCCGAGTTCGCCATGCTAGGTGCTGGTACTGTCTTTCCGCGATAAGTGTCGAAGGGATTATACGAGCGGCGAAGCAGTTTATCGAAGGGGATGCTGCCTTGCGCAACCGGTGCGCTGACTGTCACTGGCGCGGGCTTCGCGGCCTTGTCCAGTGCCAACGTAGGTTCAACGGCCAAAGCCATGCAGACCTGCGTAAATACAACTCCGGCTATAACTTTAATTCGAGTCTGAATAGGTTTCACTTCGTGCCGACCTCCGTCGCTGCCGCAGGCAATGCTTCGTCGCGCGTCATCCAGCCGTCGCGCAACTCCAGAATGCGCTTGCCGTAGCGCGCGTTCTCCTCCGAATGCGTGACTTGCACAATCGTCGTCCCGGCGCGATTCAGTTCGCAAAATAATTCCATGATCTCCCTCGCCTGCGTCGAGTGAAGGTTGCCGGTCGGCTCGTCGGCCAGCAGCAGCGCGGGAGCGTGAACCACAGCGCGCGCAATGCCCACCAGTTGTTGCTGTCCGCCGGAGAGCTGCGAAGGAAACAAGTCCTTCTTGGCGACAATCTGAAAGCGGTCGAGTATGTCAGCCACCATCGCCTGTCTTTCTTTGGCAGGCAAATTCTTGTAACTCAGCGGCAGGTCTATATTCTCAGCGACGGTCAAATCGTCGAGCAGGTGATAACTCTGGAAGACCATGCCGATACGCTCCCGAGCCAGATCGGCGCGCTGCTTGCGGTTGAGCTTGTGCGCCGCTGTTTCGCCGAACCAGTACTCGCCCTTCCAGCCGTCGTCGAGCAGCGCCAGCACATTCAGCAGCGATGATTTTCCCGCCCCCGAAGGACCCATCACCGTGACAAACTCGCCTTCGCGAATCGTAAGTGAAATGCGGCGCAGCACCCAGGTTTCCGTAGCTCCGGTCTTATAACTGCGTTCCACATTTTTCAGTTCGATCATGGTGTTACTCCGATCTAATACAATTCGTTGATTCGAGTTATTCGCTTCTCAGCGCCTTCATGGGTTCAATGGAAGCCGCTCTGCGCGCGGGAATCAGAGCGGCGATCAGCCCCGCAACCACCAGCAGCATGGCTATCAACAGGAAGCCGGCGGCTTCCTGCTGCGCGTCGAAGTAGATCACCACACCGATAAGCTTGCGCGCGATTAGTGTGAGAAACAGACCTGCGATTGTTCCCGCGCCCAGCATCCACGCCACGCGCTTGAGCACCATTATGAGTATTCCTGGCCGCGTCGCGCCCAGAGCCATGCGCACGCCTATGTCGCGCGCGGATTGCTCGACCTCGTGACTGATCAGTCCATACAAGCCGACCAATGCCAGCGCCAGTGCCAGTCCGGCAAAGATGCCGAAGAGCCAGCTCTCCATGCGTTCAAAGACTAGCGTCTCCGACACCACTTCCGTCATGGTCAGGGGCGCTTTGAACGGGACCGTGGGGTCGATATCGTGAATCGCGCTACGCAATGCGGGGACGATACCTTTTGGATCGCCATCCATGCGCATCACCAGCGACATGCTGGTCAGCACTCCCGGTCGTAGCTTCATGGGAAACGCATCGATCAACCAGTCGCGCTCGGCCAGCGGCTGCTCGTAGATGTTTTGCCGCACGTTGCCCGTGACTCCAACGATCTGCGTCCAGTTTTCCTGCTTGTCGGCATCGTCGATTCGCTGCGTTGTTGGATCGAGGCCAGTGGGAATGAACTTGCGTACAAACCGCTCGTTTACCACCACTGCCGCGGATGGATTGTCCGGCCTGTCCAGGCTGGGCGAGAGCATCCGCCCGCTCCGCAGCCGAATCCCGAAGACGTCGAAATACCCCGCGCTCACAAATCGCCCCTCCGCCAGCATCTCCTGGCTGGGCGGATACGGCGGCTGTCCTGCGATGTGAATGTCGGAGTTCGATCCCCAGTTCTGAATGGGCAGCATATTAATGACGCCCACCGCACGCACGCCGGGAATCTGCGCCACGCGGTTGAAAAGAGGCTGGTAGAAGTCAGCAATCGCATCGCGGCTCTGGTAGCGTTCCTGGGGAAGATTAATGTCAGTGGTAAGGATATTCGCGGGGTTGAATCCGAGATCGGCGTGGCGATAGCGCGTCACCATGCGGATCAACATTCCGGAGACGACCAGCAGCACCAGTGTGAGCGCCACCTGCGTGACCACGAAACCGGCTCGCAGGCGATGCTGTCCGCGCCCTTCGCCGCTGCAGCCTCCGGCCTTGAGGGCGCTGTTGGGATCGACGTGGGCCATGCGCAGCGCCGGATAGAGCGCTGCGGCAAGGCTGGCGATGACTGCGGCGGCAGTGGCGGCGCCGAGTACAGTCCAGTTGAGATGAATATCCGCGCCGCGCGCCAGTGCGTGAATCAAAAAAGCGCGCATGAGATCGAGCATCGTCCATGCCAGCAGCACTCCGCCGGCCGCGCCCAGCGCCGCCAGCAGCAGGCCCTCCGTCAGCACTTGGCGCACCAGCCGCGCGCGCCCCGCGCCGATGGCGGTGCGCATGGCCATTTCGCGCTCGCGCTTCACGCCCCGCGCCAACAGCAGGCCCGCCACATTCACGCAGCCGATGGCGAGCACCGCCAGCACCGCGCACAGCAACGTCCATAGCGGATCTTTGGCCTGCTCGTCCACACTCTCGGAGAGCAGCCGCAGTTTTGCCGTCCGCCCTTCGTCGGTCTGCGCATAAGCCTTGCCCATGTTGCTGAATACGTGCGCCAGATCGGCCTGCCCCTGCTGGATGCTCACGCCATCCTTCAGCCGCGCCACGGTGCGCAGCCAGTGATTGTCGCGCTTGTGCATCCAGTACTTGCCCTCCAAGTGCAGAGGTGTGTAGATCGCGTCCCGCTCGTTCAGAGGGAATCGAAATCCCGCGGGCATCACGCCGATTACCGTATACGCATGCCCATCCAGCGAGATTGCGCGCCCTACAATATCCTTCGCGGCGCCAAAGTACTTCTGCCACGCGTCGGAGCCCAGCACCACGACGTCGTTCTTGCCTTCCAGCTCTTCGCCAGGAAGAAAAGTACGCCCCAGCACCGGCTTCACGCCGAATACCTGGAAGAAGTTGTCCGTCGAATTCACGCAATCCAGCAGCGCCGGACCGCTCGATGGCGTCTGCAGCGTGACCTGGAAAAAATTGATGTAGCCGGCCAGCGCCGTGAACGTTGTTGCCTGGGCGCGCTCATCCTGATAGCTGGGCCAAGAGGTCGGCTGCGTGTATCCGCTGAGGCTGTGCGACTCTATGTCCACGATGCGCTCTGGATGCGCGTAAGGCAGCGGGCGCAGAATCACCGCATCGATCACGCAGAAGACCGCCGTTGCCACGCCCACGCTCAAGGCCAGCGTGAGCACAACCGTAAACGCGAATCCCGGAGCGCGGCGCAACTGCCGCAACGCGTAGCGAATGTCGTGCAGCATGACTATGCCTCCACTTCCTCTTCGAGCTTCTTCAACTCGATCTCCGAGACGACCTTGCCGTCGAAGAGATGAACTTCTCTCTGTGCGTGCTTGGCAAAGCGCGGATCGTGCGTCACCATGCAGATCGTCGCGCCTTCGCGGTGCAGATCCGACAGCAGGTGCATAACCGCCTCGCCATTCTTCGAGTCCAGATTGCCCGTCGGCTCATCGGCCAGCAGAATCGACGGCGAACCAGCCAAGGCGCGCGCCACAGCCACGCGTTGCTGCTGTCCGCCACTCAGTTGCGCCGGATAATGCCTCATGCGATGCGCCATGTTCACCCGCTCCAGAGCCTCCTTTACGCGCTTCTTGCGCTCCGCCGATGCCATTCCCACGCGATAAGTCAGAGGCAGTTCGACATTCTCCTCGACTGTTAGATCGCCGATAAGATTGAAGCTCTGAAAGATAAAGCCGATCTCCTGGTTGCGAATGCGCGATCGGTCGCCGAAGCTCAGGTTCTCCACCGGGTTGCCGTTGAGCAGATACTTGCCGCCGGTGGGCGTATCGAGCAGCCCCATGATCGACAGCAGCGTTGATTTGCCGCAGCCCGATGGGCCACTCATAGCCACATACTCGCCTCGCGAGATGCTCAGGTGAATGCCGGAGAGCGCGTGCGTCTCCACTTCGTCGGTATAGAAGATCTTGGTCAGATCCTCAATCTCAATCAACGTGCCATTCGATGCCATTTTGTCTCCCTTGTGAGTGTGTGTTTCTAGTCCCTAGTCCCTAATCCCTGCGCGCAGCGCCTACTCCAGCCGGATGCGGTCCACATTATCCCAGCGCGACATATCGGACAAGATCACCGTGTCGCCTTCCTTCAACCCTTCAATCACCTGGATGCTGTTGACCGACGCGCGCCCCACCTTCACCGGCACGCGCGTCGCGCCCTTTCCGTCAAGGTCAATCTTGAATAAGCTCAGAGTCGAGTTTTCGTTGCCCAGCGCCGGCCGGCCCACATACAGCACATCCGGCATACGCTCCAGGTCAATTGTTCCCTCCACGCTCAGGTCGGGTCGAGCCCCTTGCGGCAACGGCCCGGTCAGCTCCACGTCCACCGTGACCGTTCCGTTCTGCACCGCCGGATCAATCCGCTGCACGCGGCCGGGAATTACGCCGTTGTGCGTGTCGATCGATGCAGGCTGCCCAATCTGAATATCGCGTGCCTGCGTCTCGGCAATCTTCAGTTGCGCCTTCAATTGGTCGGGCTGCACAACCTTGGCTAGCGTGATCCCCGGAGCCACGTGCTCGCCCACCTGGTGCGGCAGATCCACCAGCACCCCGCTGATGCCCGCCGTCACGTGCAGCGCCGCCAGTTGCTGCTGCTTGAGCTGAGAAACGGCGCGCGCCTGGTCCACCATCGTCTGCTGCACCGCCAGTTGCGAGGCGATCACCTTCTCGTTCATTGCGATCCGGTCGTCCTCGATCTTGTTGCGCGTGGTCAGTTCGTCGGCCTTGCCCTGCGAGGCCTTGTAGGTCAGCCCGGAGATCACGCCCAGATCGTAGAGTGCCTTGTCGGTCTGCGCCTGCAACTGCTGTTGGCGATAATCCGCGCCAACGGTGGCCGCGCCGGCCTTCTGCGTCATCAGGTCGCTCTGCAACTTCACCTGCGTGTTGTGGTACTCGCTTTCCGCGGCCTTCAGCGCCAGCCCGGCGTTCATCGCCTCCTGGTCAAGCTGCGGATTGGCAAGGTCTATGATGACCGTGTTGGCCTGAACCTGCGCTCCCGGCAACACCAGTATCCGCGTCACCGTCGCCTCGGTCTCCGCCGGAATCAGCCGCAGCCTGTCCTCACGCGGCACCAAAGTTCCCGTTGACCCGCGCACCTGCCGCACCATCGGCCCACGCTTCACCGTGTCCGGCCAAATCGTCGAACGGTCTACCGTTGGCGCTGCCGGCTTCAGCCGCGATAGCCCTAGCAGCGCCACCGCCAGCATCACCACCGCGACGCCGATAAAAATCCAGAACCGGCGCTTCCTCTTCTGCAATAAATCTGGGCGTGCGATATCCATACGCCCAGGATTAATGCACGTCGCTCGCCAAATCCTCAATCGCGCCATCGGTTGAATCGAAACCACTTACTTAACTTCCCGGCAAAAACAAGCGACGCCGGAGTGACCGATTCCGGCGTCGCTGTGTTCATTATCGAACAGTGAGTTTCTCGTCAGCTCCAGGTGCGTATCCCGATCACTCCCCAATACGCCAGGTACAACGCCGCAATCGTCAGAGCCGTAGTCACGGCAATCGAGTACCAGCGGACGCTCCTGCGAATCTCCTGCTTCCGCGCCCTCACCAGCGCAATCGCACTGGCCAGGCACGCGGCGGCAAAGACCAGCGTGCAGGCAAAGAGGCCAAACGAGTACACGGTCAAATTGCCCAGGAGCGTAAGTCCATCCTCGCCCACCAGCATATTGACTCCCACAAATGCCAGCAGGCTGAGTACGGCAATCAGCGGCCATAGCCGCATCATGCGCTCCAGCGGCAGCCGCCGCTTCTTGATCAGTCCGCCGATGATCCAGAAGGGCGCATAGAGCAGAATCGAGAGAATCGCCAGCAGGAAATACACCGTCAACCCAATCTGACTCATCGCCAGCCATGTCGGAATGCGCCGCATCGTCCCGCCGATAAAGGCAAATCGCCCCTCTCCATTGGGCGCAATCAGCATCGCCGTCGCCACCGGCTCGGCATAACCCTTCTTGGGAAGATAGCGGAATTGGCCGCCGCTGACCGGAATGAAAGGCTGATCGAACTGGCCCAGGCTAGTGAGCAGCAGATTGCCGCCCCCAAACCGCACCCTGCTTGGCCCCATCAGCGTCACCAGAAAATGAAACATCTCGTTGCGCGGCGCATCCGGCAAATACCAGCCGGCATACTCCTGCGCGTTGGCCGGAAGTTGTCCCGCGGCGGGCACCGGCTGGCGCGTCAGTCCCCTAGTCACATATCCGCGAATCGCATCGCCGATCTTGCCGAAGGCCGCGCCGTTGCCGGAGTTGATGCTGTAGAAGTAGCCCACACCGTACTCCGGCAGATAGGACATCTCCGTGATTCCGCCGTTCACGCCTCCATTATGGCCGTGGTATTCAAAGCCATCGTAAAAGCTGGTGTAGTTGCTCAGCCCGTATCCGGTTTTCAAGCCCTGTTGCGCCTCCCAGGTGCGCGTCGGCGTCTCCATGCGTTCGATGGACGCTGCGGGCATCACCGGCACGCCGTTCACGCTCCCGCGATTCAGATAAAACTGAACGTAGGCTGCCATGTCCTTGGCGCTGGCGTTGATCGCTCCCGCCGGACGCAGCAGGATATTCCAATAAGGAAAGGGCGTCTTGCCGTCGGCATGATACAGCGTCGTCAGTTGCGGCTGGGGCTGCTCAAAGTAAGTCGCCGTCTTCATCCCAATCGGCAAAAAGAAATTCTGCGTCACGTAATCTTCAAAGCGCTGCCCGGTGATCTTCTCCACGATGTATGCCGCCACCGGAGGCCCGGAGTTGCAATAGGACATCCGCGTTCCAGGACGCCAGCGCGAAACCCGTGAGCGCTGGTAGTAGTCCAGCCCCTCGCGTAGCGTCATGCCCTTGGCGTCCTTGGCGTACTCGGCCATGTGCATATCGTCCCAGCCGGTCGTGTGCTCCAGCAGGTCCGCCACCCGCACCGGGTCGGTCGCCTCCCAGCGATTCTCAAACCAGATCTCAGGCACGAGTTTGTGCACCGGGTCCTGCAGCGAGAGCTTGCCCTCATTCGCCAGCTTCAGAATCGAGAGCGAGGCAAAAGCCTTCGAGGTCGAGCCAATGCGGAAGAGCGTCTCCTCCGTGGCCGCCTGATTCGCCGCCACGTTGGATTTGCCCAGCCCAGCCACCCACTCCGGACCGTCGCGGTGGACAATCGCCACCGACACTCCCGGCGTATGCGTATCGGCCAAAATCTTTTCCAGTTGCTGCCGCAACTCCGCAATCGACTGCGCCGGCTTCGGTGTCTCGTCCTTCTTGGCCTGAGCCCAGCCGCCAACCGCCAGCAGGCAAATCACCAGCACGCTTGTGGCGAACTTCATTCTCTCTCTCCTTGCTCTCCACGAGCGGCTCTCACCCGTTCAGAACCTCTCGCCGGTCCTCTTTCAAGAACCAACCATCTTAACAAAAGAGACAATTAACCGGCCCGCGCCGCTTCGGATATAGAGCATTTTCACTGATAGTGTAATGAACCTTCGTGCTCCACCCATTTCATATTCTTTGTGAAATGGGTGGGAAACCACGAAAATAACCCTACAGGAAACTGTGAAATGTATAAAGTGCGTACGCTTGGTTCGCCGCGCTCGTTCCGCAAAGAATCAAAGCTCCTGCTTCCGCAAGGCAATTGGCCCTCGGTGTTGAAATCTGAACCACACCGCGCCCGTGCCATGCGATCCTGAAAAGGTCATGAAGATTTTCCTCGGCATTCTCGCCCTGCTGATCGTTGCCGCCTCCCTCTTCGCCGACTACAAATGGCGTCAATGGATCGCCGCCCGCCGCCGCAACCGCCAATAATTTCATCTCTCTCCCGTTTACAATGGTTGCCAAGTCAATCTCCCTCTGCCGCGCAAGCGGCGTCTGCCCCACCGCAGGTGGTTACAATAGCATATAGGGAGTCGTCCAATCGCCATGTCTCGTTCGTTCGCTTTGCCCCACCGCTTTTTCGTTCGCACTCATCGGACCAGCCTTTATCTCAGCCTTGTCGGCGCGCTTCTGCTCGCCGCTGGTGCCCGCGCCCAGTTCGGCGCTCCGCCGGCTGGAACCCAGGTGCATGACACCTCCGCGCTCCACCCCCCCGCCGGCGCTCGCGTCGCTCTGGTCGAATTTGAAGACATGGAGTGCCCCGACTGCGGCCGCGCCAACCCGGTGCTGAAAAAAGCCGCCGCCGATTACAAGATTCCCTGGGTACGCCACGACTTCCCGCTGCCCATGCACACCTGGAGCTTCAACGCCGCCGTCAACGCACGTTGGTTCGACACCAAGAGCAAGGCCTTGGGCGATGAGTACCGTGACCAGGTCTTCGCCAACCAGGCCACCCTTGCCACCCTCAACGACCTGCACCAGTTCACTGAAAAATTCGCTGCCGCCCACCACCTCGCCTTGCCCTTCGCCATCGATCCGCAAGGCAGTCTGGCCGCGCTCGTCAAGGCAGACTACGCTCTCGGTCAGCGCATCGGCATTGATCACACTCCCACCGTCTGGGTTGTCACCGCCAACAGCAAGGGCGCTCCCTTCATCGAGGTCCTCGACCGCAGCAAGCTCTACCAGATGATCGATCAGGCCATCGCCGACACCTCCTCAGCCAAGCCCGCCCCCGCCAAGCCCCCGGTGAAAAAGCCCGCCGCCAAATAGCCTTCCAGCTTGAAAAACAAAACGGCGCATCCCGCTCTGGGATGCGCCGTTGTATTTGATCTTCATCAACCAGCCGCTCACTTCGCCGTTTGGATCTGCACCAGCCCCAGCGCCTCGCCGCCATCCCCGCCCGGCGAAACAGTCCGCGTCTGCGGCGCGCGCCAGTGGTCGATGTAGCTGATCCTGTGCACGCACCCAATCGTACAATTCGGCGCGCAGCTTTTCGCCGTCAGAAACTCGCGCTTCACATCCGCCGTGGTGTAATCGGCCAGCGGCACGCCCGGATAGCCGCGCTGTTGCGAGCAGTAATGCACCAGCCCGTCCTCGCAGATATACAAGTAACGTGACCCCGCGCGGCAGCGCCAATCGTTCGGCAGCCCCTGCACAATCGCCTCTTGAAACAGGTCGAAGCGAGAGTAGTTGGTCTTCCGCCGGTGCGTCATCTCGAAGTAGACCTTGGCCTCGTCCGCCTCCAGCGGCTTCAGTTGCCCGCTCCCGTCATGGATAATCCCAATCGTCGATTCAAAGCCCAGCTCCAGCGCACGCCTGCCAATCACCAGCGCGTCATTGGGATTCTTGAAGCCGCCGCCGACGACGGAATTAATGTTCATGTGAAATTCAGCGTACTCGGAGAGCATCTCCAGCTTCTTGTCCAGCACCTTCAGGCTCTTCATCGACACATCGTCTGGCACCAGGTTGTCGATGGAAATCTGCATATGGTCGAGGCCAGCCTCGTTCAGCCGCTCGATCCGCTCCACATTCAAGAGGTAGCCGTTGGTGATCATTCCTGCAATCGCCCCGGTCTGCCGAATGCGTCGGATAATTTCATCCAGATCGGGATGCGTCAGCGGCTCGCCGCCACTGATGCCAATCATCGCCGTTCCCAGCTGTCCCAGATGGTCGATCCGCCGGACCATCTCCTCGAGCGGCACCGGCTCTGAAACCTTGTCGTACTCATTGCAATAGCCGCAAGAGAGGTTGCAAAAGCGCGCCGGAACAATCTGCGCCAGCACCGGATGGCTGGTGTCGGCCAGCGCCCGACCCACCATCTTCAACTCGCGCACCTTCCGCGCCGCCGCAATCCACCGCCCGCGCACCGTCTTTTTCCGCGCCATCGCCATCTCTTCTATTGAATCATACCCTTCTTGAATCGTTGCAGGTCGGGCAGAAACCGTGGCACGACGGAAAGCTAGTGGAGTCTGGTGCCGCTTGTGAGAGGCAGAAGCCGCAGCGTTCTCCCTCCGGGAGAGACTGAGGTCGCGCTATTGCAATTCCGCGAAGACCAGGCCGGTCATCTCCGCCTGATCCGCTGCAATGCCCTCCGGGAAATCCTCGTCCCAATCCAGCAAGCCATGGCGTTTTGAATCCACCAGCAAGGTCAGGGTCTGCTGCTTGCGGTCGCGCAGCACCGTCACCTGCACCGGCTTGCCCTCATTGGAGCGCAGCGCGCGTTCCCAATCCGCCAGCGTTGCAATCGGCTCTGTGCCGACCTTGAGAATCACGTCGAATACCTTTAGCCCGGCCGCCGAGGCCTCGCTCTTGCGCGCCACCTGCTTGACCATCAGCCCGCTGGGGATGTCCAGGAACTCGGCCATCTGCGAGGTCAACGGCTCCACCAGCGCGCCCACGTTCAGGCTGCTGCCGAAAAAAGGTATATGAAAACCACTCGGCGGCGCGTCGCCCCCGCCGTCCAGCAGGCCCATACCCGGAGCCTGCGCAAAGACATCTCCGTCCGTGCCCAGCTTGTTCCACACGTCGTGCTCCATCGCGCGGCGGTCGGCCAGTTGAACAGCCAGGGTTTGAATATTGCCGTCGCGGCTGATCACCAGGCTGACCTTGCGCCCCGCCGGAATCTCTCTCAGCATTCGCCGCAACTGCTCGGCGCCTTCCACATTCTGTCCGTTTAGTTGAATCACCACGTCGTTGACCCTCAGCCCGATCTGACCCGCCGGAGCGTCATGGTCAATCAGCGTGATCACGGCCCCGCGGACTTCCTTCAGCTTGAGCGCCTGCGCCTTCTCCTGGTCCACATCCGCCAGATCGACGCCCAGATAGCCCTGCGAATTCGTGTGCAGCATTTGCGGACTGGGAAACAGGTTGGCATTCCCCCGCATCTGCGCCCATGCCGCAGGCGTCGTCATTGCGACGCTCATCAGCACAGCCAATCCAACACTTAGATACAGCCTCAAAAAGTCTTTCATCTCTTCTTCTCCCGCCACTTCTTTGTAACCTGTCATCCTGAGCGAGCAAAGCGAGTCGAAGGACCCGCGTTTCGTTCCGTTGCGGCTAGGGTGGGATACCAAGAACCCCAACAGATCTCATCCAAACCATCTACCCAATCCCGCGCCTTTTTTCTGGCGCGGACGAGCCGAAGGCAGTTGGCCCCACCGCAGGTGGTCACTGAATCTCCGGAACGCTATCCAATACTTGTCTTGAAACTGTCCGGATATACGGATTCCGGTCCGTATTGGCAACCGAATGCAGCACCTGGCGCACGCTGGTATCGGCCTCGACAGGCTCCAGAATGTTGATCGCCTTGCCGCGAATCCGCGCATCGCTGTCGTTCATCAGCGCCTCCAGAACCGCATCCCGCACCCGCACATCCTCGGCCACATAAGGCTCTAGCCCGTGCAGAGCCTTCTCGCGCACCCCCGCGTTCTTGTCGTAGCGCAGAGCCACCATCAGCGCATCGCGAATGCCCGCCGCCTTGCAACCGCGCACTGCTCGGCACTCGGTCGCCAGCAGACCCACCGAATCGTCGCGCACCCCCGGCGAGGACGAGTTCTCGCTGGCCAGCATCAGCAACTGGCGAATCTCCGGATCGTCCATCGATCCCTCAATCCGGTGCGGCACCAGCTGGTTGTAGCGCACCTCGACCATCGTGCTGTTTGGCCGCCGAACGATGCTCGAGACACTGGCAATCTCCGCCGGTGCGGTAATCTCCGCCGTCGAAACCGGTAGCGCCTGCCCAGCCGGCGCCGTTTGCGTCAATGCCTGATGGGCTCCCGCCGCTTGACGAGTTGCTGCGGCTTGATCGCTTGCGGCACGGTTGCCGGCAATCTGGTAGCCGCCCAGCATCCCCCCCCCAGCGCCCGCCATCAGCAGCAGGCAAGCCGCCAAAGGCGCCGCCTGCAAACTGGCAAAATTGTTCCTGATTTGCTGACTCACCCGTTCATACCAGCGGCGAGGCGGCAACGCGTCCAGCGCCTCTACCAATCTCTGCCTTGAACGCGCAATAAGGTTGGCATCCGGCTCCAGCACCGGATTTGCATCGGACAGCACCTTCAGCGCCAGCAACTGCTCCCGCTCCTCGCGGCACTCCGTGCAGCCGGCCAGGTGCTGCTCCAGTTCGCTCGCCTGCTCGTCGGCCAGCTCCTCGTAGGCCGCCGAAACGATCCGCTCATGTGCAACTTCGCATTTCATATCGCCACGTCCTTCCAGCCTCTAAAAAACAGCTAACAGCTTTCAGCTAACAGCTATCAGCTATCGCAATTCCGCCAGCTGAATTCTCAGCTTCTTCGTCGCTCTGAAGAGCGTATTCTTGGCGGTCTCTTCCGTAGTGCTCAGCATCTCTCCGATTACCCGCAGGCGGAGTCCCTGGTAGTGCTTCAGTTCAAAAACCATCCGCTCCCGCGGCGTCAGCTTCTCCAGCGCAGCTTGAATCCTCTCTCCCAGCAGCTTGCGGTCCAGCTCCTTGGCCGGGTTTGAAAACGAGCGGTCGTCCGAGACCGAAGCCAGCAGATCGATCTCGTCCCCGCTGTGGTCCACGATCACCGCATGACCCTCGCGCCGCGTCTTGCGCCGCCGCATCTGGTCCAGGCAAAGATTGGTCACAATCCGGTATATCCATGTGTAAAATGAGCACTCGAAGCGGAAGTTCCCCAGGTACCGGTAGGCCTTCAAAAACGCCTCCTGATAGATGTCCTCGGCGTCGTGCTCGGAGCCGGTCAGGTGAAGCGCCAGCCGCAAAACCTGCTGCTCATACTGCCGCACCAGTGTGTCAAAGGCCGCCCGCGAACCTGACTGCGCCTCCCGGATCAGTTCCATCTCCGGCGCCCGCGCCTGCATTCGCTCCGCGGCGCTCTTGCCTCCGTTGTTTGCCCTGGTTGCCGCCATCTCTGGGGAGGATTGTACCCTCCGGGATGCCGCCCAAGCCAAACCTCCCGGCATCTGAACCGGGGAAAGGGGATAAATCAGCGCATCCGTTGCCATCGTATCTGCTCCGGTGAAAAGAAAATCTCCGCATTCCGATAGACGCAAACAGCCTGTGTTGGTAAGCAGCCAAATGGCGCTGACCCTGTGGAGGGATTTGGGATTTTATACGAATCGAAGCGGTATTTGCCGTTACCCGCGCCTGCGCAACTCCAACTCCACCACGCGCAGCATCTCCGCCTCGGGAGCCGGCTTCCCCGTCCAGATCTCAAACTGCCGCGCGCCCTGCTGCACAAACATCTCCAGCCCGCGTATCACCGCAAGGCCGCGCTCTTTGGCCAGCTTCAGCAGCGGCGTCTCCAGCGGGTTATAAACCATATCGAAGACCAGCCCGGCGTTCAACTCGTTCTCTTCAATTGGCAACTGCTGCTTCGATCCTGCCATCCCACAAGGCGTTGCGTTGATCAGCACGTCAAAGCGGTTTTTCGCCAAAAGCTCGTGCTTTAGCACATGAACCTTGGCCTGGCGGGCGAGTTTCACGGCATTTTCGTGGGTGCGATTGACAACGAAGACCTCCGCGCCCTGAGCCGCGAGGCCAAAGACCGCAGCCCGCGCCGCGCCCCCCGCGCCCAGCACGGCAATCCGAGCGCCCTTCAACTTGAGCCGTTTTTCCAGCGGGCGGACGACGCCGTCCACATCCGTGTTGAAGCCGTACAGCTTGCCGTCGGCGCCGGTGCGCAGCGTATTGCATGCGCCAATGCGATGCGTGAGCGTGTCTAATACCGAGCGGCTGGGGTTGGCCAGGTGTGGCTGAACCTCCTGCTTCAGCGGCATGGTCACGGCCACGCCCGCCAGCGGCAGCTCCCGCGCCAGCGTTAGCAGGTCAGTCAGCCTGTGGACCTTCAGCGGAATCATCACTGCGTTTACGTTTTCGCGGCGGAAGGCGGTGTTCTGCATCAGCGGCGAAAGTGAGTGGGCGATGGGGTTGCCGGCCACGCCAAAGATGCGCGTCGCCTGGTCAAGCTGCTCCACGCGATAGAGCTCCCGCAGCGTCCGCGCGGTCACTTGCCCTGGGGCAGTTGCATGGCCAGTTGCAGTCGCCAAATTTGACTCCGCCTCTGGCCCGCCAGAGTACGAAGCAAAGGTAAAGGCCGCGCCCGCCCGCAATCCCAGTACCCGGCTCACCAGCCCCTCTTCGCCCATCGCGATGCCCACCACCTCGGACGAGCGGGAGCGGTCCTCGATCAGCCGCAAAACCGCGAGATTGTCGGCCAGCGATTTCGCCGTCGAAACCAGCTTGATGAAATCGGGTCGGAAGGCCTCGATGCGCTTGGCCGCCTGCTCCAGATCTTTTGTACGCTTGAAGTCGTGAAAGCTGATCAGCAGCGCGGTGCCCGATGCCCGCAGCGAGGCGCGCAGTTGGTCGAGCTGCTTTGCCGAGGCCTCTTCGGCCGATTCGACCTCAAGATCGACGATCTGGCAGCCGGCCTCGGCGGCATTCGCCAACAACTCCAGCTCAGCTTTAAATGAACCCGTAAAGTTCCCGCCATTTTCCTTGCGCCGGCAGGTGGCGATGGCCGTTGCCTCCCGGTGGGCGGCCAGGAAATCCTTCACTTTGGCCAGCGCCAAGGCCGGTTTGGGCAGCGAATCCAAGCGGAATTCGATAAACTTCGAGTCAGCCAGCGCAGCCTCGGCGCGCTCGATCAGCTTCGCCGGTTCGCTGCCTTGTATTGCTACGCACAGCTTGCCGATGCGCAGACGGGGGTTGGCCGGAGGCGCGAGAATTGTCGAACTGGAGCCGGTTTCAAGCACAGGTATCAATGCACGCATCTTAAAGGGGTTATGGCCAGGATGCAAGAACAAAGCGCCGCCCCGCTCAGTCGAGGCATCTTAGATATAAAATGACGCTGCGGCTCCCGGTTTCGGCAAACCGCCTTCAACCCGCTTTTTAATCCCCGCTTTTTCATCAAGGAGAACCACTGTGTACCTCGCCAACGATCAGCGTTACGACACCATGCAATACCGCCGCTCCGGCAAGAGCGGACTCCGCCTCCCCGCCATCTCGCTCGGACTCTGGCACAACTTCGGCGGCGCGGATATCTTCGAGAACAGCCGCGCCATGCTCCGCCGCGCCTTTGATCTGGGCATCACTCACTTCGACCTGGCCAACAACTACGGCCCGCCGCCGGGCAGCGCCGAGTCCAACTTCGGCCAGATCATGCGCCTCGACTTCAAGCCCTATCGCGACGAACTGATCCTCAGCACCAAGGCTGGCTGGGGAATGTGGCCCGGCCCTTACGGCGATTGGGGTTCGCGCAAGTACCTGCTGGCCTCCCTCGACCAGAGCCTCAAGCGCATGGGCGTCGAGTACGTCGATATCTTCTACTCCCACCGCCCCGATCCCGCAACTCCGGTCGAGGAGACGATGTCGGCGCTCGATCAGGCGGTGCGCTCCGGCAAGGCGCTTTATGCCGGCATCTCCAGCTATAACCCGGCACAGACCGCCGCGGCCCTCAAAATCCTGCGCGAACTCGGCACCCCCTGCCTCATCCATCAGCCTCGCTATTCGATCTTCGACCGCACTCCCGAGCACGGTCTCCTCGATCTGCTGGGCGCTGAAGGCGTGGGAGCCATCGCATTCTGTCCGCTGGCGCAGGGCCTATTGACCGACCGCTATCTGCACGGAGTTCCCGCCGGCTCGCGCGCCTCCCTCGAGGTCTTTCTCAAGAAGAGCGAGATCACAGAAGCCCGCCTCAAGCAGATTCGTGCGCTCAATGAAGTCGCCGCAAAACGCGGCCAGTCGCTGGCGCAGATGGCCCTCGCCTGGGTGCTGCGCGATCCCCGCATGACCTCCGCGCTGATCGGCGCCAGCCGCGTCGAACAGATTGAGCAGAACGTCGCCGCACTTGGCAGCCTTAGCTTCAGTGCGGAGGAACTTATAAAGATTGATACGATTGCCGCGCCGGCAGGGTAATGACCAAGCCACATATACTGGATGCCCCAGGACTCGATTCTGAGACCTGGGAATCCTGTAACTCTGGGCTCCACCTTTGGCACGTTCTTGTTTCTGCGCCAAGGACGTCTTCGGGCTTTTCGCATGGAAACAGGTCTTTTTCCGCAGCCTGTTTAGCCCCGGAGTGAAGTCTCTTCGGACGGAGCCGCCAAGCCGAAGGCGGTTGGCCCCACCGCAGGCAGTTTGCAGATAATTACCTTCCCGACGCGCACAATACAAGAATGAGCAAGGACCAGAGCTGCGGCCATTTATTCCCTATTCCCTATTCCCTGCTTTTTGTGCAGCCGGGCACATCCCTGACATTTCAGACCGGGGACATCCCTGACACTTTTTCGTTTTCTGCCGCGGAATTGCGGTTTACATTTCCAGCCGACGGAGCTGAAGATGAATCCGG
>Ga0181520_10001572_pt1 | contig 45933 bp, 32 predicted proteins | sample PEATcosm2014_Bin_29_FD_132451 | JGI IMG/M metagenome (GOLD analysis project Ga0181520, IMG submission 132451) | Peatland microbial communities from MTU Mesocosm Facility, Houghton, MI, USA - PEATcosm2014_Bin02_30_metaG | ecosystem: Environmental > Terrestrial > Soil > Wetlands > Peat | place... | reverse complement strand
GCTTCCGAGAGCTGGTACGTTGGTCGTGGTTCCACCTTCCCAGACTTCTCCACTTATTGAGGAGTCGGCGCGTGCGGTGGGGGCGGCTGCGACCAAAAGAGCGACGCAGGGTAGGAGTGACAAGGCGCGGACAAATAGCTTCATAAGAGTCTCAACCTCACAAAGGAACTTGTTGGCAATACATGTGATGATGATCACTACGAAGCAGTCACGAACTCACTGCAATGCAGTGATAAGGGTCACCGTTGTATAGTGCTGCGCCGAGGTATAAAGCACGCGAATGACCAAATTGTGAGCCAAAGGTCAAATTCCAATAAGTCATTCTTGGAAAAATAGATAGAAACCCTCCAACGGCTCCGTCATCTTTCCTTCGATGGCGCGTCAATGCAAGACTTTGCATCCAACATGGAAGGCAATTACCCAAGATCTTCCACCGTTCTCTAGTCTTGTGTCTGCTCTCCGACAGAGGCCGCCTGGCTCCCACCTACCACGCCTACCACGCCTACCACCCCCATCATCCTGCCCGCAAACCCGCTCTCCCCGCGATGCGAGAAGTGCTTCAATCCGCCCCCCTTCACCCGCGCGCACGCCGAGCACTCGCCCACCACCGTAATCCGCTTCGCCTTCAACCCCGCATCCAGCAATTGCCGCCGGTTTGCCTCCCACAAATCCAGATGGATCTCCGGCCCGATCTTCGAGTGACCCGGCGCCCGCGCCGTCAAAAACAGCAGCGGATACTTCTCCCGCACTGGGTCTGAGTCATACACCTCGCTAAACAGCTCCCCCGCGTACGCAAACTGCGACTCGAACTCATGCCGCACTGCCTCGCCCACCGCGTAGCAGCACGCGCCGATCGAAGGCCCGACCACCGCAACCAAGTCCTCCGGCCTCGACCCATACCGCAGCCGCATCGTCCCGATTCCCCGCTCCACAATTCGTTTCAGCGTGCCTCGCCAGCCCGCGTGGAAGGCCGCCACCGCGCGCCGCCGCACATCCGCCACCAGCACCGGAACACAGTCTGCCACCTGCACCCCCAGCATCACTCCCGGCACGTCGGTCATCATCCCATCGCCGCGCAGCACCGCCCGCCCATCCGCCGTCCCCAGGAACGGGTGCGGTTGCCCCACATCTCGCTTCTGAGATGTGGAAGACTTGGCGACAACGCCGTCCTCAACTCCCTCGCGCCCAATCACCCGAATCAACCCTGAATGGATCTGCCTCAACGTCACCAACCTGGCCTTCCCCACACCCGTCACCGCCGCCACCAACCGCCGCCGGTTCTCCGTCACATTTGCCGCGTCATCCTCCTTCGTAAACCCCAGATTCAACGAGCCTTCGCCGTAGATCGACGACACACCGCCAGCCCGGGTGCTGAACCCATGCCGCAGCCATCCATACTTCTCCCACCCCGCCGCGCGCACCACTCCCGTCTTTCGCACTTTCTGTGCGTTTATCGCCTCCGGCTTCGACCGTTCCCGCCGCTCGCCGCCCTCCCAGGTTCCGGTCAGTGTCTTCCGCCGCCCATGCCGCAGCCCCACCCGCGCCAGCAGTTCATCCACCTCTCCAATCGCCTCTGCACTCTCTAACCAGTCCATAACTCTCTCATTCTATAGGCGTCCCCACCCCCTCCGACTCCTCGGCCAACCCGCTCCCGGCGATACTTCCACTCTTGTCAGGGCCTATCGCGTTCGAAACCGCTGCCTTATAACCCTCACGACGCGCCGCACCAAAGCCGCAATCGCCCTTTTTCTTGCTGGAAAATTTGCATCCAGGCCGACTGCTCTGTAAGATACGCGATTGCGTCTATGAGATCGAATTTGCCTACTGTTGCCCCTCAGCTCCTCCGTTCCCGCCTTACCAAGGTGTGCGTCGCCATCATTGGCTCCACGCCCGCCGAAATGATTGAAAAGGCGGCCTCTGTGGTCAAGGAGACACCCTTCCTCGAGTTCCGTCTCGACTACCTTGAGAAACCACTCCTCGCCCTGCCCAGGTTCAAGCAGTTCTTCGCCGACAACACCGTCGCCACCGCCATCGCCACCTGCCGGCGCGCGGCCAATGGCGGCAAGTTCACCGGCACGATCGCTGCCGAGGTCGAGATCCTCTCCAAGGCCGCCGACGCTGGCTTCCACCTCGTCGACATCGAACTCCAGTCCGCCGAATCCATCAAGAAGGCCGGCCTGCAGAAACTCCGCGAGACCGGCATCGCGCTCATCGTCAGCTATCACGACTTCAATTCCACCAAGGACCTTGACGGCATTTACGCCCGCATCGCGCCCTTCAACCCCGACTTCGTCAAGATCGTCCCCACCGCCAAAGCCCTCTTTGACAACGTCACCCTCATTCGCTTCCTCGAGCATATGAGCGACCACACCAACATCATCGGCATCTGCATGGGCGACGCCGGCGTCATCTCCCGCGTCCTCGGCGTTCGCGCCGGCAGCGCCTTCACCTTCGCCGCAGCCACTCCCGGCGAAGAGACCGGCCCCGGCCAGATCGCTGCCCGCACCCTCATCGAAACCTATCGCATCGAGCACGTCGACGCCGCCACCAAAGTCTACGGAGTCGCCGGCAATCCCATCCGCTCCTCGCTCTCGCCCATCATGATGAATACGGCCTTCCGCCGCGAGACCGTCAACGCCGTCTACCTCGCGCTGCAGACCACGCGCCTCTCTGACCTGCTCAAGCTGGTCCACGAGATCCCCATTCAGGGCCTCTCCATCACCATGCCGCTCAAGGAGGAAATCCTTCCCCACCTCGAGCAGACTGACCCGCTCTCCGCCAAGATCGGCGCCGTCAACACCATCCGCCTGCTCGATGGCAAGCTCTACGGCTTCAACACCGATGTCGCCGGCATTGTCGGCCCGCTGGAGAAGCGCATGTCCCTCCGCGGCGCCAAAGTCCTCGTCCTTGGCGCCGGCGGAGCCGCTCGCGCAGCCGTCTTCGGCGTTCGCGACCGCGGTGCCGAAGTCTTCATCCTCAACCGCACCGCCGAGACCGCGCAGAAGCTCGCCCGCCAGTCCGGCTCCAAGACCATCAAGAAGGAAGCGCTCGCCAAGACCTCCTTCGACGTCATCATCAACGCCACGCCCGTCGGCATGGCCGGCAACAAGGCCCCGCAGATACTCGAAGCCAAGGATCTCAACACCCGCCTCGTCTTCGATCTTGTCTACAATCCGCTCGAAACTCCGCTCATCCACCTCGCCCGCCAGCAGTCGATCCCCATCATCACCGGCGTCGAGATGTTCGTGCAGCAGGGCGCGCGCCAGTTCGAAATTTTCACCGGCAAACCCGCTCCCGAAGAGGAGATGTTCCGCGTCGTCCTCCACGCCCTCCGCCAGCAAACGGCCGAGGCCGCCGCAGAGGCCGCGGCCGAAGCCCCCGCACCCAGACCCGCAAAACCCTCGGCTGCGAAACCAGCCGCCAAAGCAGCCGCTCCCAAGCCCGCCCCCTCCAAACCCGCAGCCTCCAAGCCCGCCGCAAAGTCCGCCGCCAAGCCCACAGCCAAACCCGCCACGGCGAAGCACACCGCCAAGCCCCCGGTCGCCAAGAAAACCGTCAGGGCCACGGGCAAACGCAAATAAGTCCCCGAATCACGCTGCGGACCCGAAGTGCTGTCGTTCTCAGACAGTTAGCTGCCGAAACCGACGAACTGACAACTGACAACTGACAACTGACAACTAAGAAACTACGCCGCCACCCGCTTCAGCAGCCGATTCGCACTCCGGAACCACGGCCGCTCCCGCCGCCGCAGATACCCCGGCATATTCGGCTTCTTGTCCAGCACCTTCTGCGCCCACTCGCGCGCCTCTGCGTTCTTTCCCTCCGCTGCCAGCAGCTCCGCAAAGTTAAGATACGTCTCCGATGCCACCGACCGCGCCGTCACCTGCCGAAACAGTGCTTCGGCCCGCTCCGTTTGCCCGGTCCTTGCGTAGGCATGCGCCAACAACCCCGCTGCACGATAAAAATCGTACCCCGCCTCTTTGTCGACCACCTTTTCCAGGTCCGGTATCGCCGCCACCGCGTCTCCCAACTCCAGCGCGCACGCTCCTCGCCGGTAAAAAGCATCCAGCGTATCCGACCGAGCCGCAATCGCCTTATCGAACGCCGCCCGCGCCTGCGCAATCCTTCCGTCCTCCATATATAGATCGCCCAACTCTTCGTAGTTCCCTGCCGAAGGGTTGTCGTACACCAGCCGCTCCAGCTCTCGAATCCGCTTGCGCCGCGGAAACACCTTCATCGTCCCGCGCAACAGCCCGATATCCGGCAACGCCTCCGCAACCAGGTACACCGCCGCCCCAATCGGCCCCAGCAGCAGAATCACCCAGAGCCAATAAGTGTCCGGCCGCCGCCGGATGAAGTGCAGGAGCGCCAGCGCCAGCAACAGCAGGCTCAGCGGGTGCGCCAAATAGTAGAAGAATCCGAAGAGCAGAAATCCCATGCGCTGAATTTATCCCAGCGCCAGATTACACGGACGCCCTGCCCATCCAAAAGACAAATCTCCGCGCTATCCCTCGACCGCCTCGCTACGCTTCCTTCCCTCGCCCACCAGCACGTAATACAGCAGAGACTCGAGCGGCATCTTCTCCAATGTCTCGTAATCCATCCTTCGCTGGCTCTCCTCTTCCGGCTTCGCGCCGGGCGCCTCAGCTTCTGCCTGTGCTGGCATCACCTTAACAACCTTTCTTCGCGCTTCCTAACGCGGGCTTGGTTCAGCGGCGGCTTCGCTTCCGGGATCGGGCCCGCAACCCCACCGACCGCGCATCCCCGCGCGAAACCGTTCTCGCTCCTCTTCGCTCATCTGCGCCCACCGCTCTTCCATATGCCGCTTCCATCCACGGCCTCTGCAGCCGCCGCCATGCCGATGGATCCCGCCAAACAGGATTTTCCCCAGCACCAGCAGCCCCAGAGCCTGCAGCCACGTGATCGTCTTCAACCCAAACACCGCTGGCATCACCCAGTTCCATAGGTGCATGGTGACAAAACCGATTACCGTAACCGCAACCGCCACCAGCACCACGATATTCAGCACTTTAAAAAATCGAAATCTTCTCATCGCTCTCTCCTCACTCCGTCCTAAAACCCTCTTTCATTTCCTGCAGCCGCTCCCGCAGGTGCAGCACCGCATATCTCTTCCGCGACAACAGCGTATTCACACTCACGCCCGTCTCGTCCGCAATCTCCTTGAAGCTCAGCCCCATCAATTCATGCGCCAGAAACACTTCGCGCTGTTCCTGCGGCAATTCCAGCAGCGCCTCATCCAGCGCCTCCAGCAGCACGCCCCGCGCATACAGCGCGTCCGGCCCCGCGTCCGGCGATGGCAACAAATCCTCCAGCGCCGGCGCCCCTTCCACATCCTCCGCCGGCTCGCTCAGCGAAACCGCCTTCTTCCGCCGAAACAAATCCGTAATCCGATTCCGCGCAACCCGAAACAGCCACGCCGTCATCTCCTCCGCCGGCTTCATCATCCGGTACGCCTGCGTCAGTTCGTAAAACACATCCTGCAGCACATCTTCCGCATCGCCCAGATCCAGCACGCGCTTGCGGACGAAGCTCCTCAGGCGCGGCTCGTCCCGCTCGACTGCCTCTGCAATCAACTGGTCCTGCTCGTCGATCGTCAAATCCCGGCCAGCCATCCAGTTCCTCTGCTATTCAGCCATCATTCTGACACGGTACGTGTCAGAATCTCCGTCGTTCGCTTTCTCTCTACCAGTGTTAACGAACGAAACCGCAAAATATTGTACGCACCCTGCAATTGGTCCGTTCGCTGTCGCCTCGCCGCCAAAGGCGCACGCGTTGTAACCAGGTAAAAAATAGCAACTAAGCCCGCCCAGCCGCGTCTACTTGGTAGTGATCCAAAGTGTGACGAACTCTCCCGCTTCTGCCTCTGACAGCGCGCGCCGCAGTCTCCGGTGGAGGTTGAGAATGTTGGTACGAACCTCCGGCGCTTCCGCAACCCTGGCGGTTGCTTCGGCCCTTTCTCTTCCATTCCCGATCCTCGCGCAGGCAGCTCCCCCTCCCTCGATTGCCCAGGCGGATCTCCCCGACGCTCCCCAGCCACAATACCTTGCCCCCTCCGCCTCCATCGATCCCGCGCAACCGCAGACGCCCTCTACTCCCGACACCGCCGCACCCACGCAACCACCTCCGGCCAACTCCACTCCCGCCCCAACCGGAGCGAGCGCGGGCAGTTCCACCACCCAGCCACCCGCTGCGGAGACCGACGCCGAAAAAACCAAGCGCGAAGAGGCCGAACAGCAGATCAAGCAGCAGGAGAAGCAGCGCGTCCTCGGCGTGGTGCCCAACTTCAACATCTCGTACATCAATAACGCCGTCTCGCTCACCGCAACCCAGAAGCTCAGCCTCGCCTTCCGCTCCGCCATCGACCCCGCCACCTTTGGCCTCGCCCTGGTCGTCGCCGGTTATCACGAGGCACTTGACGAAGACGTCGGCTTCCGCTGGGGACCCGAAGGCTACATGCGCCGCTCTGGCGCCGCCTATCTCGACACCTTCGGCGGCGACGTGATCGGCAACGGTATCCTCCCCGCCATCCTCCATCAGGATCCGCGTTACTTCCGCCTCGGTCACGGAACCATTCGTCACCGCATCCTCTATTCCATCGCCACCAATTTCATGTGCAAGAGCGACCGCACCCGCAAATGGGAACCGAACTACTCCAACGTCCTTGGCAACATCGCCTCAGGAGCACTTTCTAATCTCTATTACCCCTCCAGCCAGTCCGGCATCGGCCAAACCATCGGTACCGGCATGCTCGTTACCTTCGAGGGCGGGCTCGGCTCCGTCTTCGAGGAGTTCTGGCCCGACCTCTCGCGCAAGTTCTTCCATAAGGACCCCACCCACGGCCTCGACGCTCAGGTCCGGGCGCAGGATCAGGCCGCCAAGCAAGCCAAACCAACCCAGCCGTAGCATCCCGTCAAAGATCATCGACCACACCGCGTCTTTCCGTCGCGCTGCCCCGTCACCCATGTATACCGTTTGGAGACTCCATGCCCGCAACCCGCCGCCCCGCCCTTCTACTGTCCGCCGCTCTGCTCCTGACCCCCGCATTCGCCTTCGCCGCCCCACCCGCCGCCGCCCCGCCCGTCACCGTCACCGACGACGGCCCAACCTACACCATGTCCAACGGCTACCTCACCGTCAAGGTGGACAAGAAAACCGGCGACCTTACCTCCGTCAAGACGTCCCACTCCGTCACACCCAACATCGAGCTGATGGGCTACGTCTCCGGCCACCACGCCGGTTACTGGGAGCAGTCCCCCGCGCTCGCCGCCCGCGAGGTCGCCAGCATTACCATCGATCCCGCCAGCGTCCAGGGCGCCCGCGCCGAAGTCTCCGTCAAGGGCTACTCCGACGGCAAAACCATCCTCGGCCCGCACCCCACCGCCGCGGGTCAGGGTGGAGGCCTCATCGCCGATCTCGAAATCCGTTACACCCTCGAGCGCGGCGCCCACGGCCTCTACACCTACGCCATCTACACCCATCAGAACACCTACCCTGGCGGCTCGGTCGGCGAGTCCCGCTTCGGCTTCAAGCTCAACGCGCAGGTCTTTGACTGGCTCTCCATCGATGACCAGCGCAACGCCATCATGCCCACCGGCAAGGACTGGGACGCCGGCGACGACCTCAACATGAAGGAAGCCCGCCGCCTCACCACCGGCGTCTACAAAGGCCGCGCCGAGCACAAGTACGACTACTCCGCCGATCAATCCAAGATCCCCGCCTTCGGCTGGTCCTCTACCAGCCAGAAGGTAGGTCTCTACATCATCAATCCCTCCTTCGAATACCTCTCCTCCGGCCCGCTCCACTTCGAACTTACGGGCCACCTCGACGACGGCGACGGCGGCGACCCCACCCTGCTCGACTACTGGCGCGGCACCCACTACGGCGGCTCCGTCCTCAGCTTCGCCGCCAACGAGTTCTGGACTAAGGTTGTCGGTCCCATCTTTATCTACGTCCCCACCGGCGCCGACCCCAAGACCCTCTTCCTCGACGCAAAGAAGGAAGTCCCCGTCCAACAGGCCCGCTGGCCCTACACCTTTGTTGCCGGCGTCGACTACCCGCTCTCCGCCGAGCGCACCACCGTCAAGGGCCGCCTGAAGGTCATTGACCCGCAGGCCCCCAACCTCAAGTTCACCACCCTCCTTGTCGGCCTCAGCTACCCCGACCAGGCCCCCGTCCCGCGCGCACCCCGCACCGCACCCGCTGCGCCACCGGCTCCGCCCACCTCCAATCTCAGCACCCGCCCGAACTTCGTCCTCGCCGCCTACCAGCCACCAGCCTCGACGCCAGCTCAAACCACCCCGCCCGCAACCGTCCCCGACAACGGCGCCACCACCGATCACTCTCTCCTCCCCAACGGCCAGCGCCGCAACCGTGGTACCTACGTCGCACCCCGTCCCGAGGGAGCAGGACCCGCAGGAGCCCGTCCCGCCGGCTTCGCCTTCCAGCCTCAGGGCATCACCTGGCAGAACGACGCCAAGCACTACGAATTCTGGACGCACGGCACCGCCGACGGCGCCTTCACCATCCCCAACGTCCGCCCCGGAACCTATCAACTCCACGCCGTAGCCGACGGAATCCTCGGCGCCTATGACGCCACCGCCAACATCACCATCGCCGCTGGCCAGCACAACCTCGACCTCGGCACCATCGAGTGGCGCCCCGTCCACTACGGCCGGCAGATCTTCCAGATCGGCACGCCCAACCGTTCCGCCAAGGAGTTCTTCAAGGGCGACGACCACTGGCACTGGGGCATGTACATCGAATACGCCAAGCTCTTTCCCAACGACGTCGACTTCACCGTTGGCAAATCCGATCCCGCTAAAGACTGGTACATCTACCAGGTTCCCCACGACATCGACTTCAAACCCACCGGCCAGGACCAGGGCCGCGCCACTCCCTGGACCATCCACTTCACCATGCCCGCCAACGCCCCAACCGCAGGCAAAGCCACGCTTCGCTTCGGCTTGTCGAACTCCGCCCGCTCGCTCAACATCAAGGTCAACGGCCACGACCTCGGCGACGACACTGACCTGTTTGGCGCAGGCGGCGACATCGGCCGCGACGGCATCGAAGCCACGTGGGTCGAACGCGACTTCAGCTTCGACGCCGCCCTCCTCCATCCCGGCCCGGACAATACCATCGTCCTCACCGTCCCCGCCGGCTCTGTCTCCAACGGCATGTGCTACGACGTAGTCCGCCTCGAGGTAGCCCCACCCACACCGTAGCTTCGTTTGTCATTCTGAGCCGTAGCGAACGAGGCCCCCGGCCAGCTTGCTGGCTGGGGCAGGAAGAATCCCCGCATTTCGTCTGCAGCGCCACCGTCGGGTGCCCCATGATCGGCGCGAGTTTCTTCGCGCCTATCGTGGGGTTACTCACTTCCGCAGTTCCCTAAGAAATCAGCTACTGGGCCTTTGCTTCTAGGTACCCCAAGGCTGGTAGCCTGAGGCTTCAGCCTCAGGTCTCCTTGGGTCTCTCAGGCCGCGTCAAACGCGGGCTTTAGCCCCTGGGGTATGCTTTCCTGTGACCCATCTTCAAAGTCTGTTGAGCGAACAACGATGATGACACGCTTCACCCTCGCCGCCACCCTCCTCTTCACCACCACCCTCGCCGCCCAAACCGCCCCCAAGCCTCAGCCCCAACCGCCCCTCATCGCAGCCCCCTACACCCAACTCTACGTCTTCGGCGACAGCTACTCCGACTCCGGCTCCGGCTATCTCGACACCAACGGCCCTACCGCCGTCGCCTATCTCGCCCAGCATCTCTCAATCCCCTTCACCTTCTACGGCGACCCCAACTCCAAAGGCAAGGGCCTCAACTTCGCCATCAGCGGAGCCGGCTCCGGCGCAGGCGCAGGCCGCCGCTATCCCACTGGCGAGATGCTCGGCATCGGCATGAAGAACCAGGTCGACAACTTCGTCGCCTTCACCAAAACCAACGACATCCCCAAGTTCGACCCCGCCACCACCATGTTCTTCTTCTTGGGCGGCCTCAACGATCGCGGCAAACCCGACGGCTACACCCGTACCAACATCGAAGACGAGATCGACACCCTCTACTCGCTCGGCGCCCGCCGCTTCATGGTCGCGCTCCTCCCCACCAAGATTCCACAGTTCGCCACCGCCGGCACCGCCTTCAACCCCGAACTCGCCAGGATCCCCGCCGAAGAGCTGGCCAAGCATCCCGACATCCGCATCGCCAACTCCAACTGGGGTCTCTTCCTCGACGAGGTCATCACCAACCCCGCCAAGTACGGCATCACCGACACCACTCACCCCTGCGCCGGCCGCGCCATCCACCACGAAGACACCACCCCCTGCGCCGCACCCGACACCCACTTCTTCTACCACGAGGGCCACCCCTCCACCGCCGTCCATCGCGCCGTCGGCGACATGCTCTACCACGAGGCCATCACCCAAGCCCCGTAAGCGCGCAACCCTTCACGGCCTCGCCCCCAACATATTGCTCTTCACCGCCGCCGCCAGCGGCACTACCACCGGTGTCGCCGCGCCAACAAACTCCACCAGCACGCTGTCGGCGGCGTTCGTCAACCAGATATTGCCTGAGCCGTCGATGGCAATCCCGTCCGGCTCATCCACTCCCGCGCCGGTTAGCCCGGACGGCGTCAGCACCGCCCCCGTGTTGGCAAACTCCGACAGGCTGTTGCCCAGCGAGTTCGCCACCCACACCCGCCCGGAGCCGTCGATCGCCAGGCACTCTGGCCGATACATGCCTCCACCCGTAAAACCGAACGGCGGCGACAGCGCCACGCCCGAGTTCGAAAACTTCGAGAGCGCCGAACTCCCCGCATTCACCACCCACACATTGCCCTGGCTATCGATCGCGACCCCGTCGGGCACGTTCAGCCCGCCTCCCGTATAGCCCGCGAACGGTGAGATCGGCACTCCGGAATTCGAGAGCTCCGTCAAACTGTTTCCCGTTTGATTGCTCACCCACACGTTGCCCGCTCCATCAATCGCAATCCCAAACGGCCCGTCATAATAGCCGCTGCCATAGCTGCCCACCGCGGCCCCGGTGCTCGACGAGAGTTCGCTGATACACCCCGCGTTCGCAATGCCTTCAGCGTTAATAACCCCGCTGCTGCCATATGCATTCGATACCCAGATTTCATTCGATCCATCCACCGCTACGCCATGAGAATAAGGGGTCGCGCAGATCGGAAAGCCGCCGCTCGGCGACACTGCTGAATAGCCTGTGAACTCCGATGCCCCCGTGCCGCCCAGGTTCACCACCCACGCATTTCCGGACAGGTCAATGGCAATTGCCGCCGGCTGATTCAGACCACCGCCGGAGTATCCCGTGCTGGAAGACATCGCCACCCCCGTAGGCAGGAACTCGGAGAGCCGGGACGACCCCAGATTCGCGACCCACACATTGCCCGCAGCGTCGATGGCGATGCCCTGCGGCTCTCTCAACCCTCCGCCGGTAAATCCGATCGCCAGGGTTAAGTCATGCGGCGCTGCGGCCAGGAACGGCACAAACGGCGGCGAGCTGGGCATCAGCCCATACAGCCCCGCCGCATTAGCGCTGGGATTATGCGCAATGTTGATCGCGGCCGTTGCCGTATCCGTCGGGACCACCACCGGCGACCCCATGGCCACACTGTCCGCAAACAGAGTCGCACAGTTGCTCGAGTTGGCCGCACCGCTGCCCACGCACGCCGACAGAATATCCGCCAGCATATTGATCTCGCCCAGCGGTATCGTGCCGTTCCCTCCCGGCGTATACACATACGCCAACCCCGTTCTCAGCGAAGTCATGTTCGCGGCGTCGGCAAACGCAGTCGCAATCCCCATCAGCGCCGCCGCCGTCCCCGAACTCGACACATGCACCGCATCCGTCGCAAAACCCGCCAGCGCATACGCCGCCGCCACCGTCGACACCTCATTCACCCACACATACCCCAGCCCGCTCAAGCTCCCCGTGTTCGGACAGGTCCCCAGCGCCGCCAGCAGCCCCGCTGCGGAGTTCGCCTCGCTGCCCGCCGCCCCTCCCAGAGCATAGACATACAACTGCGAGCCCGCCGCGCAAACCGCTCCCCCCGGCCACGTGAAGCCCCCATCCGTTCCCGTCAGCAGGTACGCGCCAATCGCATCCGACTGTCCCGTCGCCGCCGCCTTCAACACTGGAACCGAGGGCTGCCCATAGCCCGTCGTGTTCGCGGCCATCAGGTAAACGTGTGCGCCCACCATCGGCTGCTTGCCGTCGTAAACCACCCCATCCGTACTCCCCGGCTGCATCATCGAGATCAGCGCCACGCTGCCCGCGCTGTTATTCAGGCCGCTGCTGTCATACACCGTCAGCGAAACCGCATAGTCACCGGCCGCCGCATAGGCATAGCTTGGCTTCACCCCCGTGGCTGTGCCCCCATCCCCAAACTTCCACGCATAGGTCAGCGCCAGCCCTTGCGGATCACTCGAACCGCTTCCGTCAAAGGTCAGCACCGTCCCCTCCGTCGCGCTGTACGGCCCGCCAGCATTTGCCACTGGAGGTTGCAACTGCGGCACATTGACCACCGGGTCGTCTGCGCCACCGCCCTTGGAACACCCCGCCAGATACAGCAAACCGCATGCCGCAACCGTTAGGCCGACCCGCATAGCCGCTCTCCAGGGAAATCGCCCCCAAAGCTTACCACCCACCCCCCACCCCCCGCCCCCAAATTCGTCATTCATCCGCACCGGGTCACCACTCAAGCCGGGTGCCCCATGATCGGCGCGGGCTTTCCGCGCCTATCGTGGGAACACTCACTTCCCACCCACACCAAGCCGGGTGCCCCATCTTCGGCGCAGCTTCATCGCGCCTAAGGTGGGGTTCCGACGAACCACACCACTGGGTTTCCCACTCTCTCGCCGCTAATCGCCCAAATACACCGCTATTCGTCGAAATTAACATCTATTTTCATAATCCGGGCATAGACTGGGGCCACTATGGTAGCGGCTGATAGATCGCTGATCAGGTTCAAGGCAGTTGAGTGCGGTACATGGAGATGTAATGCCTGCGGATGGATATATCCACATCCCGAACTAGCCGGCAAGGGATTCCTGTTTCGAGAAGACTTTGAGGCAGCGTTCCACCTGCATCGGTGCGAGCAACACCCGCCGCCCGACCAAATGACCCGTCACAACCTGAACTGAGCTCCGGCGCCCGGGTGCCCCATTCATCGCGCAGCGATGGGTGGGCGTGAATCGTCATTCCGGCGGTGGGTGTGAATCGTCATTCCGGCGGTCGGTGTGAATCGTCATTCTGGCGGTCGGTGTGAATCGTCATTCTGGCGGTCGGTGTGAATCGTCATTCTGGCGGTCGGTGTGAATCGTCATTCTGGCGGCGGGTGTGAATCGTCATTCTGGAGCGAAGCTCCAGAATCTCCGTATTTGCCCTGCCCCCGTCCGACCCATTTTGTTTGTCATTCCCGAGGGGAATCCGCTTTTGCTTGTCATTCTGAGCGCAGCGAATGGGGTCCCCGGCCAGCTTGCCGGCTGGGGCGGGAAGAACCCCCGCATTTCCCATCCGGCTGCCCCACATCTCGAGGTCCCCGGCGAGCGTGCTCGCTGGGGTTAGCATCTCGCCTCTCAGATGTGGAAGCGGCCCGGAGGGCCAACACCAAACGTCAGCCCAGCCCGGCAGGGCTGGGAACCAGGGCCAACCGAATCCCGAGCGCCGTAGGCGCGACACTGTTCGCGCACAGGATCACAGTTGCGCTGGCCCACCCTCGCCAATGACAGAAGCGAGGGAACTCCCTAAGGCCGCGTCCCCAGCGTATTGTTCTTCACCCCCACCGAAATGGGAGTCACCACGGGCACCGCTGCCCCAACCAGTTCCACCGCGGATTGATAGCCGATCATCCACACATCGCCTGAACCGTCAATCGCAATATCCCCGGCGCCTCCGTCTGAATATCCACTCGTTCCGGAGAGAATGGCGCCGCTATTCGACAGTTCGGTAACGCTGCGACCATTCTGAACCCACACGTTTCCGGCCCCATCGATTGCGATTGCCAAGGGTGATGTAAGGCCACCCCCTGTAAATCCGCTAGCCCCTGACAGTATCGAGCCAGAGTTAGAGAACTCGACCACAGAGTTCCCGTTCTGACTTGTCACCCAGGCATTCCCGATATGGTCGATCGCTACCCAGCCGGGATTCGACAGGCCCCCTGCCGATCCTGTTGCATGCCAAAGCACGGCCCCTGTGGGCGATAGCTTGGTGACGCCGCCGTTCCCTATGGCATAATCTTGGAGCCCTGTAACCCAGGCATCGCCCGAAGTATCAATGGCAATGCAGTTGCTTTCATACACCCCTGTGCCCAAATACCCGCCATATGGCGAGAGAATAGATCCGGTATTCGAGACCTCGACAATTGCAGAACCATTCGCAATGCTCCCAGCCCAGGCGTCGCCCAGGCCATCAATAGCAATAGCAACGAAATTGCGCGCACCCCCGTACCCGTCGACGTATCCATTGGCCCCAGAGAGCAGCGTTCCAGAGGGAGAGACCTCCGTTAGCGAATAGCCGCTTGCCGTCCAGGCATTACCGGATTCATCGATCGCAATAACAGAGCCGCCAGTATAACCGTTGGGGCCAGAAAGAACAGCACCCGTGCTCGACAGTTCGATGAGACCTCCATTTCCGATCCAGACGTTGCCAAGCCCGTCAATCGCAAGGGCACTCGCGTAGGAAATGGGAAAACTCAGTAACATCGTGAAATCGTTGGGCACGGTGCCCAACGTCGGCGTAAAGACAGCAGTTCCGGAAGCAAGTGCATAAAGACTCGCAACGTTCGCGCCCGGGTGGTGCGCAATATTGATCACCGCAGTGGCCGTGTCCGTCGGCTGTGCCCCCGTAGGCGTACCGTCCGCCGTTGCGTTGGGCAGCAGTGTCCTGCAAGATGCACTTGAGCTGGTGCACGCATTTAGGATGGTCGCCAGCGTGTTGATCTGTGCTTGTGGCGCCGTCCCACCCCCCGTCGGAGTTGTCGCGACCGCCGCGCCTGTCCCCACCGTCTCCAAGTTCGCCGCATTTGCAAACGCATTCGCAATCCCCGTGCGCGCCAGCGCAGTCCCCGAACTCGACACATGTACCGCATCCGTCGCAAACCCCGCCATCGCATACGCAGCCGCTGCTGTCGACACCTCGTTGACCCAAATGTACGGAGTCGACGCGAAGTTTCCCCCGCTCGGACAACTACCCAGGACCGTCATCAGCCCCGAAGCAGGGTTTGTGCCGTTTCCCCAGTTACCTCCCAGCGCATACAGATATACCTGCGTTCCAGGCGTGCAACTGTAATCGCCCGTCCACGCGAAGCTCCCATCCGCAGCCGTCAGGACATACGCGCCCAGCGAGTCGCTCATACCCGTAGACGTTCCATTCAGCAGCGAGACCGACGGCTGGCCATAGCCGGTCGTGTTCGCCGCAAAAAGGTAAACATGCGCGCCCGAAATCGGTTGGAGGCCGCTGTAAACCGAGCCACTGACGCCGGGTCCACCGTTCGCGATCGCAACCTTGGCGGTGGTAGTGGATGTCAGCGTATCCGCGCTGGTTACGGTCAGGGTCACGGTGTAGGAACCCGCAGTCGAGTATGCATGGCTTGGCGTCACGCCCGTGCCGGTCCCGCCATCCCCGAAGTTCCATGCATAGGTCAACGACAGGACATCGAACGACCCCGATCCGTTAAAACTGATCGCACTCCCCGATAACCCGGTATACGGCCCTCCGGCGTTCGCCGCGGGAGGTGGCACTACCGAGACGTACGTATCCTCGCACGCGCCCAAATTGCTCCCATTTGTTACGCAAAGTTGGACGGTGTAGAGGGTTGGTGCCGAGTAGAGATGCGTTGGAGTGGCCCCCGTGCCCGTAGTGCCGTCCCCGAAGTGCCACAAGTAGGTAAGCGCCTCTCCTTGCGGATCGCTCGAACCGCTCGCGTCCAAGGTGACTGGAAGCCCCAACCCCACGTTGTAGAACTGCGCTCCCACCGACGGAGCCGGAGGCTGTGCACTTACGAGCGAAATCCCAAATTCATAAGGATCCGCCGTCAGCGCTGGTGCAAACGGCACCGTCCCCGATGCCAGTGCGTACAGGTTCGCTATGTTTTGGAAATTTCCATACGGATTTCCATACGGATTATGCGCGATATTGATCGCTGCGGTCGCCGTATCCGTCGCTACCGTCCCCGTCGATCCCGCAGACTCCGCATTCGCAAACAATGTCGTACACGCCGACCCCGTCCCATTCGAATTCACACAGCTCGCCAGTATATTCGCCAGCGTATCGATCTCCGCCTGCGGCACCGTCTGATTGCCGACCGGAGTCGTAGCCAAGGCCGTGCCCGAAGGCAGGTCAGCCAGGTTGGCCGCATTCGCAAACGCGTTCGCAATTCCCGTCAGCGCCAGCGCCGTCCCCGAACTCCCCACATGCGTCGCGTCCGTCGCGAACCCCGCCATCGCATACGCCGCCGCCACCGTCGAAACCTCATTCACCGTCGCAAACACCGCTGGCCCCGTCGCGCTCGGGCAGTTCCCAACCGCCGCCATCATCCCAATCGCCGAATTCGCCCCCGCCCCCGCATTTCCTCCTAGCACATATAGGTAGAGCTGCTGCCCACTGGTGCAGCTATAGCCACCCGTCAGGCTGAAGCTTCCGTTCGCGTCCGTCACCACGTACGCGCCCACGGAGTCCGAGTTCCCTGTTTCCGCCGCGCTCGCCACCGAAACCGAAGCGTTGCTGCCCGAAGCCGCAAGTCCCGCACCGCCATATCCCGTCGTGCGCGCCGCCAGCAGATACACATGCGCGCCTACCACCGGCTGCGACCCGCTCGTCGCCTGTCCCGTCAGTGGCGCACCCGGAGCGCCGATCTTCGCTTGCACGGTAGCCGTGTTGGTAAGCCCGTAGGAATCCGTCACCGTCAGATTCACCGTGTACGTCCCCACCGCAGCATAGGTATGCGTCGGGGCTACACCGGATCCCGTATTTCCATCGCCAAAGACCCAAGCATAGGTCAGCGCCAACCCTTGCGGATCGGTCGATGCACTCCCGCTGAAGCTCACCGCGATTCCCTCGATGCCGCTATACGGCCCGCCCGCATCCGCCACCGGCGGCTGTCCGATGTTGTACACCGCGCTCGCCACCGCGCTGGGGCTGTACCCGTTCGCCACCGCCATCGCCTCAACTGTCTCCGAACTGCTGACCGTCAGCGGAACGCTGTATAACGCCGACGACGCCGTCGCCGTCGTTCCATCCGTCGTGTAGTGAATCTGCGCCCCATTCGTGGTGTCGGAGAGCGTCACCGTCTGCGCCGACGTATACGTCCCCGCCGCCACGGAGAACGTCGGCGTCGCCGCCATCATCACGTAGGCCGCACTCGTCACCAGGCTGCCGCTATCGCCGGCCGCCAGCGCAATTGCCTGGAGCGTCTCCGAACTTGCCACCTTAATCGGGGCACTATACAGCGTAGATTCAACCGACGGCACCGACCCGTCGACTGTGTAATAAATCGCCGCACCTGCCGTCGCGCACGTTATCGCCACCGTCTGCACCGACGTATAAGTCCCCGCAGCCACCGAGAACACCGGCGCCGCCGTCGCCGGCACGCTGGTCGACCCACCACCCCCCGTGCCCGGGGCGCTGCTGCTGCATCCCCCCAACACCATCCCCACGCTCACGGCCAGCAAACCCATCCAACCAACGAAATACCGTCCTGCAACGCCACACCGCTTGACCAGGCCCGAACGCATAACACTCCCCCAGGAAATTCACCCACAAAGCTACCCCCCCCCGGCACCCCTCCGTGTGTCCGCCGTCACACGTCTACTTGGCCCTTGCCTCTGTTTTCTTGCCTTTGCCTCTGTTTTCCTTGCCCTTGCTTCTACGTACCCCAAGGCTGGTAGCCTGAGGCTTCAGCCTCGGGTCTCCTTGGGTCTCAAGCTCCGGTCGAGCACAAGGGCTTTTAACCCCTGGGGCCCTAGGGTACCCACCAAGCCAGCCGCCCCATCTCCCTTGGAACCGGACAGCCGAAAAATCCGTAACTGACTTTAGCGATATCGCGGCCCGTACGTCCCACGTTTATCCTGTCTCCAAGGCGGCTCGAATGACGATTCCAACGGCACCGCGAATTCTCGCCAGCATTGCCTTCCTCGCCCTTCTCGCCACTCCCGCTTTCGCCCAGCCGCCTGCCGATCCTCCGCCCGCCGCCGCATCCGCGCCCACCTTCGAACTCGCCGGCGTCCACCCCAGCCCCCACACCACCAACACCGACTTCACCGGCGGCGTACTCCACGCCGATCGCTACCTGCTCCACAACGCCACCATGGTCGACATCCTCTCCCTCGCCTACGGCATCGACCGCGACAGCATCCTCTCCGGCCCCGCCTGGCTCGACCTCGACCGCTTCGACATCGACGCCCGCGCCCCCCGCACCACCTCGCCCGGCGACGTCAAGCTCATGCTCCAGGCCCTGCTCGCCGACCGCTTCCACCTCGTCACCCACAACGACACCCACCCCCTCCCCGCCTACGTGCTCAGCGTCGGCAAAGCTGGCCCCAGGCTCAAGCCGGGCGACGACTCCGGTCCTTCCAGTTGCGGGCAAACCCCCAACGCCCCGGCCACCCCGCAGGGCGCTGTCCGCATGAACTACGTCACCTGCACCAACCTCACCCTCGACCAGATCGCGGCAGACCTGCACGACATGGCAGGCGACTACCTGGACCGTCAGGTCGTCAACTCCACCGGCATCAAAGGCTCCTGGACCTTTGACCTCAAGTGGACCGGACGCAACAACCTCCAGCGTGCCGGCTCCGACGGCATCACCATCTTCGACGCCCTCTCGAAACAGCTCGGCCTCCAGCTCGAAGCCAAGACCGCCCCGCTCCCTGTCATCGTCGTCGACAAGGTCGACCAGACCCCCACTCCCAACGCCCCCGGCCTCGACAAAGCCCTCCCGCCGCCGCCTCCCGCCGAGTTCGACGTCGCCGTCCTCACCCCCAGCAAGCCCGACGCGCCATTCCAGGGCCGCATCACCGGCAACCAGGTCAACGCTACCGGCATGACGGTGAGGTTCCTCATCGACTTCGCCTGGAACCTCAACGACAACGACGACGACCTCATCGCCAACGCCCCCAAATGGCTCACTCAGGACCACTGGGACATCCTCGCCAAGGCCGCGCCCGAGGCCCAGGCCATCGGCCCCGACGGCAAACCCCAGCTCGACTTCGACCTCCTCCCCCACATGGTCCAAACCCTCCTGGCCGAGCGCTTCGGCATGAAGTCCCACTTTGAAGACCGCCCCATCGACGCCTTCACCCTGGTCGCCACCAACCCCAAACTCAAGAAGGCCGCCGACCCCCTCAGCCGCACCGGGTGTCATGAAGGCCCCGGCCCCGACGGCAAGGATCCGCGCATCACCGATCCCATCCTCGGCCGCCTCCTCTACTGCCGGAACATGACCATGGCCCAGCTCGCCGACCAGCTTCCCTCGCTCGCTCCCGGCTACATCTTCACCCCCGTCCTCGACTCCACCGGCCTCAAGGACGCCTACGACTTCACCCTCAGCTTCTCCACCTCCGGCCAGCTCGCCAGCCGCCCGCCGCCGTCGTCAACCGGCAGCGATCCCAACGCGGCCGACCCCAACGGCGGCCTCTCCCTGCCCGACGCCGTGGCCCGCCAGCTCGGCGTCAAGCTCATCAAGGAAAAACGCCCCTCCCCCGTCCTCGTCATCGACCACATCGAAGAACACCCCACCGACAACTGACCTCTTGGACAGTCCTTCTCACCGCCGCATAAACTGGAGATGGCTCACCGGCCCGGCCCAATTCGACGCGGCACCCGAAGGCGGTTTTCCATGACTCGAATCGTTCGACCATTCGCAGCCCTCACCTGTCTCGCCCTGGTCGCTCTCCCAGCCCTCGGCCAATCGCCGTCGCCGGCCGCCGCCGGCCCCACCGCCTTCCTCGCTGCCGACGTCCACCCCAGCCCCAAGCGCCTCCACGCCGAAGTCCAGGGCGGCGTGGTCCATGGAGATCGCTACTACATCCGCGCCGCCACCATGGTCGACCTCCTCTCCGCCAACTACCAGGTCGATCCCAGCAGCATCTTCGGTGGCCCCGCATGGCTGGCCTTCGATCGCTTCGATATCCTGGCCAAAGTTCCGCCCGCGACCTCGGAGGAGAATGCCCGGCTCATGGTCCGTTCTCTGCTGGCCGATCGGTTCAAGCTCGTCGCCACCGCCGCAACCCGGCCTCTGCCGGCATTTGTCCTCTCCGCCGGCAAGACGCCGAAACTGAAACCGGCCGCCGCACCGGCCGAACCCGGCGACTGCCAATTCCAGCAGCAGGCCGCTCCCACCGCCGGTTCGGTGCCAACCATCCACTTCGCCTGCCACAACACCACCATGCAGGCCTTCGCGGACTTCCTCCACGACGTCGCCTCGCCCTATCTCACCCGTCCGGTGGTCGATCAGACCGGCCTCAAAGGCGGCTACGACTTCGATATCCAGTGGAGCTACCAGATTCCCAAAGATCAGGACGGCGTCACCATCTTCGCCGCCGTCGACAAACAGCTCGGCCTCAAGCTGGAGCAGAAAACCGCATCGCTGCCCGTCGTGGTCGTCGAGAGCGTCAACGAGACCCCAACCCCGAACATCGCCGATATCGACAAGATTCTTCCGCCCGCCCCGGCTGCCGAGTTCGACGTCGCCGTCATCAAGCCCTCCAATCCCGACGAGAAACACTTCGACATCAACGTCGACGCCAGCGGCCGCGTCACCATCCAGCACGGATCGCTGCTCACCCTCATCTACCAGTCCTACGACATCGGGCCCAACAACGTCTTGAACCAGCCCAAGTGGCTCAACACCGAGTTCTGGGACATCGTTGGCAAGGCCGCCAATCAGGCGACCGCCGGGCCCGCACCACCCGGCGCCGGCCCCGTCATCGATGAGGACGAGGTCAAGGAGATGATTCAGTCGCTGCTGGCCGACCGCTTCAAGCTCGTGGTGCATCGCGACACCATCACCCGCGATTCGCAGGTCTATGCCCTGGTCGCCGCCAACCCCAAAATGAAGAAGGCCGATCCCGCCAACCACCCCGACTGCGAAGAAGGCCCCGGCACGGACGGCAAGGATCCCCGCCTCGACAACCCCTTGCTAAACCGCCTCGTCACCTGCCACAACATCACCATGGCCGAGCTCGCCACACGGCTTCGGAACATCGCAGGCGGATACGTGCCCGATCCCGTCCAGGATATGACCGGCCTCGACGGCGCCTACGACTTCACCCTCAGCTTCACCAAGAAGGTTGACCTCGGCAAGACCCTACCCGCCCCCTCCCACGGCGACAGCACCGACGCAATCGCACCGGCAGACCTGGCGCTCACCGGCTTGTCTGTGTTCGACGCGCTGCAAAAACAGCTTGGCCTCAAGCTCGAAAAGAAGGACGTGGATCACGTCACCGTTCCCGTCCTCGTCATCGACCACGTAGAGGAACACCCCACCGAAAACTGAGCCTTATCCCTCCAGTGCCCGCGCGCCCCCAGAGCCGTCATTCTGGACGCGCCCCAAAGCCGTCATTCTGGACTCAGTTTCATCGAGCCCAGAATCCCTGTATTTGCCTTCGTCTCAGCAAACCCCGCGCAAATCGCAAGTTGACCCCGCCCCCCGCCTTCCGTAAACTAGATAGTTGCAGGGATGTGGTGTGTCTGCCTCCGCCTGCATCCATCTTCCCGCCGGCCTCACAGGTGCGGCTGGGCCCAGAAAAGAGTTCCGAATTCTATGGCAAATCATGTCTCCTCGTTGAAGCGCGCACGTCAGACCGTATCCAAGACCGCCGGCAACCGCTCCAACAAGACCAAGCTCCGTTCCAGCCTGCGCGGCCTGCGCGAGGCCATCGCCGCCGGCGACAAGAAGACCATTGCCGCCAATTACTCCGAGACCGTCTCCATCCTCGACAAAAGCGTCCAGAAGGGTGTCCTGCACAAGAACACCGCCAGCCGTTACAAGGCCCGCCTCAACGCCCGCGTCAAGGCCCTCGTCAACCCCACCAAAGCCGCCTAGGATCCCGGCAGATAGAAATACCACGGCATCGCTGCCGTTCCCTGTTCCCTGTCGGGGCCCCCGGCGAGCGGTCTTGGCTCGCTGGGGTGACTACTCCCTGTTCCCTGCTCCTACTGCGGCTTCTCCGGCTTCTCCCCCGGCCCATACAGCGTCGGCGGCTTCCGTGGAGTCGCCGGCTCAACATCGCCCTCTGCCGTAGTTGCAGCCCCCGTCCCAGCCCCACCCTCACCCGCTCCAACCGCGCTTTGCTGGCTCGCATCCGCCGCTGCGGGGGAGTCTCCCGCCGCCCCGCTCGCCCCGCCTGCCTCCGCCGCGCCCGCCGCGGACACCCGCTCAATCGACGCGTCGATCCTCGCTCCCGTATCCTCCGGGGCCTGAGCCTCCGCCTTCTTCACCGCCGCCTCGTCTTCTTTGCTCAGCGGCGGCAGCCCATACACCTCCACGCCCGTCTCTTTCTGCGTGTAGGCTTCGTAGTCCTTGGTAGCCGCGTGATGCACCTGCGTCTCGCGCACCACCGCCAGCCGCAGGCCATCGGGAGACAACGCGAAGTTCTGTCCTGCCCGCTCCACCGGCGTCAAGTCGATCCTGAATAGTTCCCGGCCGTTGTAGCTCTGCAACACCCGCACCTCCTGCGCGGTCACCAGGCTTGCCGGCAAGGGAGAATCGAAATCGATCGCGCTGCTCACCACCGTCCGCCCCAGCGCGAACCGCCCCGCCGCCGGCGCGAACGAGAACGTTGGGCTCACGTGCGTGTCCGTAAAATTCTGCTGCCACATCTCGTCGCCCTTCAGGTTGAAGCCGGCAAGGTCCTGCTTGTCGTCGCTGCCCCGGCACCCGAACACCACAAACTCGCTGTGGTCCACAAACGTCGCGTGCGGAAAGCACGACGTCACGAACGCCAGCAGCTCGTTCACCTTGCCCGCATGCTCGTCGAAGTTGAACAGCCACGTCCCCCGCCCGCCATCCAGCACATCCAGAAATCCGCCCGTCGTCATCGGCAGCGATGACGCCTCGCGGGTGCGGATCGCGCCTGCGGAGCTGATCAGCAGGCCGTCCCCGGACTCGCTCTTGCTGGCCAGCCGGTAAAAATTGATCTGCACCGGCGCCGCGTCCGCCACCGGCCCGTCCAGAGACACCTCCACCGCGTCTCCCGCACCCACCGCGCGCTTCATCGTATACACCGTCAGCAGGTCGCCGTTAGCCGAAACCAGGATCGCCACCACGTGTCGCTCAACCCGCAGCAGCGTACTCTCCTTGAACGCGTCGTTCCTGTCCGCCGCCGCCAGCGGCGCAATCAGCGTCAGCCGGTCGCGCACCCGCAGCAAAAACCGCCCGTGCCCCAGGTTCCACAGGTATTGCAGGCGGTCGTGCACCCGCCACTCCGTGCGCGCCAGCACTTTGCCCGACGGCAATTCCACCAGCAACGCCGCAATCGTCTGGTCATCGTCGTTGGGCAGCGAATCTGCCTCGCGCTTCATCAACCGCCGCACCCCGAACGTGACCAGCAGATGATCGCTATCCACAAAGTCGACGGTCAGCTCCGAATCGCCCGCCAGCAGAAACTCGGGATTTATCGTCTGGTACCCCAGCGGTTCCAGCGGAATCCGCACCGGCGCCTCCGGATCGCGCGCCATGGCCGTGCCCGCCCACAGCACCGCCCACGCTGCCAGCACCATCACCGTGCGCCGCCACCCCCGCCCCGCATCGAATCCCGCCGTCCCATCGACCGCTCGGGCTGTACCGTGTAACCTCATGGCTGTAACATTTCTTCCATTGGTATTGTGAACCTACTCTTTCACAGACGCGCCAGCGCCGCCAATCGCTGCCTCGTCGCACCCGCAGTCCCGATGAACTTCCCCACCCAGCCCAACGTAGTGATAAAAGAGACTGTATCGCCGCCGAATTTGGAAGCACCGCTCGCCAGCCGTTTTCCGGCACCGAACCCTTCCCCGCATGGAGACCTGCGCATGAACGAAACACCTCGAACCACCACGCCCCGGCACACCCACCGCTTCCTCGCTCTCATCGCAACCGCCGCGCTCGCGTCTACCACCACCTGCCTCGCCCAGCAGGCGCCCGCCGCGCCTCCCGCAGCCGAGAAGCCCCTTCCCGGACTCGACCTCTCCTCCATCGATCGCTCCGCCGACCCCTGCACCGATATGTACAAGTTCGCCTGCGGCAAATTCACCGCAAATCACCCCATCCCGGCGGACCAGCCCGATGTCGACCCCTTCTACGTCCTCTTCAACGTCAACACCCAGGAGCTAAGCTCCATCCTCGAAAAGGCCGAGACCGGCGGCGCCTCCCGTTCCCCCGACGAGCAGAAGATCGGCGACTACTTCCACGCCTGCATGGACACCTCCCTCGTCCAGTCCGAAGGCCTCGCCCCACTCAAGCCTCTGTTCGACAGAATCGACGCCCTCACTCCCGCCAGCCGCGCCCAGCTCGCCGCCCTCATCGGCGAACTGCAGCGCAACGACGTCAACGCCTTCTTCGGATACGGCGAGCAGCAGGACTTCAAGGACGCCACCAAGCAGATCGCCTTCATCCAGCAGGCCGGCCTCGGCCTGCCCGAGAAGGACTACTACCTCCGCACCGGCGACAAGGACATCAAGATCCGCGACCAGTACGTCGCCCACGTCGCCAAAATGCTCACCCTCGCCGGCAGCACCCCCGAGCAGGCCCAGAAGGACGCGCACAACATCCTCACCATGGAGACCGCCCTGGCCCAGGCCTCGCTCGGCGTCGTCGATCTGCGCGAGCCCGAGAAGACCTATCACCTGCAACCCACCGCCACGCTCGAAGCCGCCCTGCCCGGCTTCAACTTCACCGCCTACGAAGATGCCGTCCACTCCCCTCACGTCGCCGAGATCAACAACTCCACCCCCGACTACTGGCCCGCGATGATCAAGCAGCTCCAGACCGCGGATATCGCCACCATCAAGGCCTACCTGCGCTACCAGTTGCTCACCTCCGTCCCGCGCAACCTGCCCAAAGCACTGGACGACGAAAACTTTGACTTCTATGGCCGCATCCTCAATGGCCAGCCCCAGCAGCGCGCCCGCTGGAAGCGCTGCTCCAGTGCGGTCGACGGCGCCCTCGGCGAAGCCCTCGGCAAGGTCTACGTCGACCGGTACTTCGCCGGCGACAGCAAGGCAAAGATGCTCGAAATGGTCCACGACATCGAAGCCGCCATGAGCCGCGACCTCGACCAGATCGACTGGATGTCATCCGCCACCAAGGTCCGCGCCCGCGAGAAACTCGCCGCCATCGCCAACAAAATCGGCTATCCCGACAAGTGGCGCGATTACACCAAACTCATCGTCAAGCCCGATGACCCGCTCGGCAACCAACTCCGCGCCAACGCCTTCGAGAATGATCGCGAGCTCAACAAAATCGGCAAGCCCGTCGACAAAGCCGAATGGGAGATGTCCCCACCCACCGTCAACGCCTACTACGACGACAGCATGAACAACATCAACTTCCCCGCCGGAATCCTGCAGCCGCCCTTCTACGACCACACTCAGGACGACGCCGTCAACTACGGTCACATCGGCGCCGTCATCGGCCACGAACTCACCCACGGCTTCGACGACGAAGGCCGTAAATTCGACGCCAACGGCAACCTCGACGACTGGTGGACCCCCGCCGACCTCAAGAACTTCACCACCCGCACCGATTGCCTCGTCAATGAATACAGCTCCTTCACCGCCGTCGATGACGTCAAGGTCAACGGCAAACTCACCCTCGGCGAAAACACCGCCGACAACGGCGGCCTCCTGCTCGCCTTCATGGCTTACCTGCAACGCGCCAAAGACGACCACCTCGACGTCGACGCCAAGGTCGACGGATTCACCGGCCCGCAGCGCTTCTACATCGCCTTCGCCCAGAACTACTGCTCCAACCAGCGCCCCGAAGCCGTCCGCGAGCAGGCCCTCCAGGACCCCCACTCGCCCGACCCCATCCGCGCCAACGGCACCATCCAGAATCAGCCCGGCTTTGCCGCCGCCTTCAGTTGCAAAAAACCCACCCCCATGGTCCCCGCCAACTCCTGCCGCATCTGGTAACTTACGTAGCGCCACCAAACCGGTTGCCTCGCCAACGTCGCACTCACCTGAACGCAGGTCGTCCATTCATCGCAGCCTTATCGCGACGAATGGTTGCACCTGGATTCTTAATCGGTTCAATCGGCATTGATCGGTGTTAAGCTTCCTCTCCCACCCGCCCGCACTGATACCCTTTACCTAGCCCTCGTGTCATCCCCAAACCGCACCCTCGGCTTCGCCTCCTGTGCCCTCGCCAGTTCCCTCTGGGGTTGCGGCTTCTTCTTCGGCAAAATCGCCCTCGTCGAGATGGGCGTCGGCGCCATGGTGCTCTACCGTTTCCTCTTCGCCGCCGTCGCCCTCATCCCGCTGCTCCTCACCCACCGCCCCACCTTCAATCGCGGCGAGTGGCGCACCCTCCTCGTCTGCGCCTTCCTCGGAATCCCCCTCCAGTTCCTCATCCAGTTCTCCGGCCTCAACCGCACCACCGTCTCCCACGCCTCGCTCATGGTCGGAACCATGCCCGTCATCCTCGCCGTCGGCGCCACCCTCTTCGCCCGCGAGCGCATGGACGCGACCGGTTGGCTCTCACTCTTCATCTCCACCATCGGCGCTGCCCTCATCGCTCTCGGCGCCCGTCACGCCACCACCGCCAACTCGCCCACCCTTAGCGGCGATCTCCTCGTCGTCCTCTCTCTCGTCATCGCCCTCGGCTGGGTCCTGCTCAACAAGCACCTCATGGAGCGCCACTCTGCCATCGTCGTCAGCGCCTACGGCATCGCTGCCGGAACCCTGATGCTCTGCCTCTGCGTCCCCATCCTCTACGGCCTTCCCCCCATCCACCACATCTCGCTCCGAGCCTGGCTCGCCCTCGCCGCCAGCGGCTTCCTCTGCACCGCCGCCACCACGCTCCTATGGAATTGGGGCATGACCCAGGTCCCCGCCTCCCAGGCCGGCGTCCTGCTCAACATGGAACCCCTCATCGGCTCTCTACTCGGCGTCCTCATCCTCCACGAAACTCTCGGCCCCAGCGCCCGCCTCGGCGGCATCCTCATCCTCGCCGCCGCCTTCGTCATCACCACCCGCTCCCGCACCCGCATCCGCGAGCAGCTTCCCTCCACCTAAGTTCTACCGTCAAATCTCCAATTGTCATTCTGAGCGTAGCGAAGAACCCCCGTATTTCGTCTTTCCCGCGTCAGCGCGCCACCACCCAATGCCCGCTGAGAACTGACAACTGAGAACTGAGAACTGAGAACTATAAACCTAAACCCTCCCCACTCCCCGCCGCACCGCCCTGCCCCAAATCGAAATCAAACTTACCCCCGCAATCAGCAACCCCGCCGCCAGCCCAATCCACAAACCCACCGCGCCCATCTTCCTTCCAAACCCAAGCCACAGCCCCACCGGCAGTCCCACCACCCAGTACCCCACCAACTGCACCTGCAGCCCCGCATGCGTATTTCCCAGCCCACGCAGCGCGCCCGTCGCCGTCGTCTGCACTCCATCAAAAAACTGGAACGCCGCGCCCACCAGCAGCAGCGGCACCGCTGCCCGAATCACCTCCGGCCCATGCGTAAATCCTCCCGCAATCCGTCCCGGCATCCCCACCAGCAGCGCCGACATGCAGAGCATGAACCCCGAGCCCAGCCCGATCGCCGTCCATCCCGCCGCCGCCGCCTCGCTCGCGCTGCCGCGCCCCACCGCCTGCCCCACCCTTACCGCCGCCGCCGTCGAGATCGCAAACGGCACCATCCACGTAAAGCTCACGCAGTTCAGCGCAATCTCATGCCCCGCCAGTTGCACCGGCCCCATCACCCCGATCAGCGTCGTCACCAATGCAAAAACCGCAATCTCCACAAAGATCTGCCCACCCACCGGCGCGCCCAGCCGCACCAGCCGCCGCACCCGCGACCAGTCCAGCACTCGTTCCGCCTTGCGTAGCCCATACCCATGCCGCCGGTCCACCCACCACACCGCCGCGCCCGTAAACAACGCCAGGTACACCCGTGCCAGCGCCGTCGACCACGCCGCGCCCACCACCCCATACGCCGGAATCCCCACACTCAGTCCGCCCACATGGAACCGGTGCCCGAACAGCAGCAGCCAGTCCAGTCCCGCATTCACCGCATTCGCCGTCACCACCGCCGCCGCAATCGGCCGCACGTGGTTGAACGCCTGCAAGTACCGCCGGAACGTCATGTAAAGAAACAGCGGCAGCGTCCCCCAGTTCAGCGCGCCCAGAAACTTCACCGCCTGCCGCATCACCTCGCGGTCGATCGGCAGCCGCACCATGACCACCGGCCCCACCCAAACCATCCCCATCAGCAGCGCGCTCAGCAGCCCGGCCAGCACCACGCCGCTCAGCAGCCATTTGTTGGCGTCGGCCCACTCGCCCGCGCCGTGCGCCTGCGAGATGTACGTGTCCAGCCCCAGCAGCACGCCGCCCACTCCGAACGCCAGTGCGCCATATAGCACCTGCCCCAGCGCCAGCGCAGAAATCGTCAACGCCGGCCGCGGCAGATGCCCCACCATAATCGTGTCCACCACGCCCATCGACATCCAGCCCAGCTCCGCCATCACCAGCGGCAGCGCCAGGCGCAGCATCGGCCCAATCTCTCGGCGAATCGACATAAATGGAGAAACTCGAACCACCCCTAGAGTTTCGCAGATATTCAGAGTCTCGCAGACTCACCATCGGCAGTCTCGCAGCCGCCGCGCCACTCGGAGTAGCAGCAGTTTCACGAATACGGAGTTTCCCATCGCTTTTCGGAACTGGCGTGGGGCTTCAGGGGCTAATGATGAAGGATGGTTTCGTTGATGAAGGATGGTCTCGTCGATGAAGGATGGTTTCGTCGATGAAGGATGGTTTCTTCGATGAAGGATGGTTTCGTTGATGAAGGATGGTTTCGTTAAGGGCACGGGTTCACCCGTGCCGTAAACGCCGCGATATCCGCGGGGCTGTAGCCCGGGGTTTCAACCCCGGGTCTCCCCTGAGGTCATTTCTTGGGCTCGCATCGACTTTTCAGCCACGCACCTACGCCGCAATCGGTGGCCGATTCTCGATCCTGCCAAATCCGTCGAAAATCTCCTGCGCCATCTCAATGTCCGTCCACATGGCATCCAGGCCCTCCCGCAGGTTGGAGAAACTCCGCCCCATGTAAACCCTCGGGAGTCCCATCCCAATCAGTCGTTGCGAGAGCGCCCCTTCACTGGTAAACGTCTCAACCTTGCGCAAGCTTCCAGACGAAGACTTGTCAGCCGAGTAGAGAGGAAGAAGGCGCAGCGCGAAGTGCATCCCCGTCGTATCGAACGATTTCCGAATATGAACGATGCATCGCATAGACACCTCACACCTGGGTAGTTGCATGCCGAATGCCAAACCCATCCCAGCAAGCGCGGCGTATCTACGTGTGTTTCCAACCCGCAGCCGCCCCACCAGGCGAGACCTGTTCCCCGTATCCCACGCACAGGGAATTCTTTACGCGCCTCACAGTACAAAGTGCGGTACCAGACCGACCCGCCGCAACCCACCCCCTGACCGCCCTTTCCCGCCTTGTAGAATAGAACCACCCTGCCCCCAACCCCTCAACCCGGCCCCATCCGCAGCATCGCTCCCCGTCTCATTGCGTTGGACATGGACGGCACCCTGCTCGGCGACGACGGCCGCGTCAGCCCCCGCAACCTCGCCGCCCTCCACGCCGCCCAGGCCGCCGGCATCCTCATCGTCGTCGCCACCGGCCGCCGCCACTCCTACGCCATGCACGTCCTGCGCCCGCTTGGCCTCCACCACTCCAGCGTCCTGGTCAGCTCCAACGGCACCGTCACTCGCACTCTCGGCAGCTTCGGCGCCTCGCCCATCCCCTCCCAGCTCATCGCCCGCACCCACCTCCCCCACGCCACCGCCCTCTGGCTCTGCAGCCACGTCGACGAGTTCCGCAACGCCCTCGTCCTCACCTTCGACCGCGTCGGCCCCGACGGCGACGACACCCGCGGCGCCCTGGTCGTCGAGCACCTCGACAACCTCACCGCCTCCATCGGCCGCTGGATGGCCGCCAACGAACCCTACATCGCCCACGTCGTCCCCATCGAACGCGCTCTGTACGACGAAGACTCGAACCACGATCAACCCATCCAGGCCATGCTCTGCGGCACTGTCGAACGCATGGCCCGCGCCGAGCGACGCCTGCTCGAACATCCCGGCGTCTCCGCCTCCGGCCACCCCTCCGGCCGCTCCGGCCGCACCATGAACGCCGACGGCATCCTTCCGACAGAGTTGGGTGCCCCATTCGTGACAGCTTCATCGTCACGAGTGGGGTCAGAGTTGGGTGCCCCATTCGTGACAGCTTCATCGTCACGAGTGGGAAGCGATACCTCCGCTCCCACTGAACCCGTCCCCCTCCTCACCCTCAACCGCACCGAATACCCAGCCCGCGACCTCTCCATCCTCGACATCCTCCCCGCCGGCTGCTCCAAAGGCGCGGCCATCCTCTCGCTCGCCGCCGCGCACGGCATAGCCCCCGCGCAGATCCTCGCCATCGGCGACAACTGGAACGACGTCTCCATGCTCGAAGTCGCCGGCGCCGCCGTCCTCATGGCGAACGCCCCTCCGGACCTCAAACTCTTCGCCGCCTCCCGCAACTGGCCAATCGGCCCCGCCAACTCCGCCGACGGCGTAGCCCACACCATCGAGTCCGCCCTCGCCATCCCCCGCTAGCCAACCTCCGTTTTGACTGCTGATAAATCTGTCATTCTGAGCGGAGCGCGAAGCGCGCAATCGAAGGACCCCCGCATTTCGCCTTTGCCTGTTCACGGTTGTCATCCTGACCCTCGAGCGAAGCGAAGAGGAAGGACCCCCGAATTTGTCTTTCGGAGTAGCAGCGGGCTTCAGCCCGCGGTAGGTCGGCGCAAGAACCAGGGGCTTTAGCCCCGGGCCTCTCTAGCGCGGTACCGATGCCCTCTTCCGCGCCCTCGCTACCCGCGGAGCGGTCGCCTTTTCCCACCGGCCTCACCCCGCACCCGCAATCGCCCGCGGCAGCTTCTCATAAATCCCGCCGAACCCCCCATTCGACAGAATCGCCACCACATCCCCCGCCCTTAACTCCGGCACAATCGCCGCCACAATCGCGTCCGCATCCGCATATACCTGCGACTCGAACCCTCGCGCCCGCAGCGCCGCCACCACGTTCTCCGGATGCAGCCGCTCGCCCACCGGAATCTTCTCCGCATTGAACACAGCCGCCAGTACACTCCGGTCCGCCAGCGCCAGACTCTCCACCAGCGCCTCCTCGAACACATTCCTTCGCAGCGTATTCGACCTTGGCTCCAGCACCGCCCACAGCCGTCTTCCCGCATAAGCCGTCCGCAGCGCCCGCAGCGTCTCCCGAATCGCCGTCGGATGGTGCGCAAAATCATCAATAATCGTCACCCCACCCACCTCCGCCCGCACCTCCAGTCTTCTCTTAACCGACCGGAACGTCGCCAGCCCGGCGACGATCGCCTCTGCCGGAACGCCCTGCCCCGCCGCCAGCGCCGCCGCCGCCGTCGCATTCAGCGCATTGTGCTCGCCCGCCATCGGCAGCCGCAGCTCCGCAAACGCCTCGCCCCCGCGCAGCAGTGTCCACCGCGACAAGCCGCCCTCATGCCGCATCTCCGCAATCCGCCAATCGGAATCCAGCCCAAACCCATACCGCTCCACCGCGCAGAACGCCTTCGCCACGCACTCCGTCACGTTCTCGCTTCCGTCGAACGCCACCACCCGCCCCCGTCGCGGAATCAAATTCACCAGCCGCTTGAACGCCGTCTTCACCGCCGCCAGGTCCGGATAAATATCCGCGTGGTCGAACTCCACATGCGTCAATATCGCCGCGTCCGGAAAGTAGTGCAGGAACTTCGGCCCCTTGTCGAAGAACGCCGTGTCGTACTCATCGCCTTCCAGAATGAACGGCTGCTTCACTCCCTCCTTCGCCGCCCGCACCATAAAGCTCGTCCCAAAATTCTCCGCCACGCCCCCAATCAAAAACGAAGGCGCAAACCTCGCCGCATCATCGCCTTTGCCTTTGCCCTTCCCTGTTCCCTGTTCCCTGCCCCCTGTTCCCTGTTCCCTGCTCCCTGCCCCCTGTTCCCTGCCTCTCGACGCCACCTCATAGATCCACGCCAGCATGCTGGTCGTGGTCGTCTTGCCATGCGTCCCCGCCACCACCAGCGACTCGCGCCCCGGCAGAAACTCGTCATGCAGCACCGCCGCCATCGACGTAAACGGAATCCGCGTGTCCAGCACATACTCCAACTCCACGTTCCCCCGCGAGATCGCATTCCCCACAATCACCAGCTCCGGCCGCGGCTCCAGGTTCGCCTCCGCATACGGCTGCAGCAGTGGAATCCCCAACCCCGCCAGCACGTCGCTCATCGGCGGATACGCCGCCGCATCCGACCCCGTAACCCGGTGCCCGCGCGCCTGCAGCATCCCCGCCAGCGACGCCATCGCCGTCCCGCAAATCCCAATCAGATGGATATGCTTCGCCAACTCCGCTCCCCGCGCTCTTACTTACCACTTACCACTGACCACTTATCACTCGCTCTTCACCGCCGCCTCCAGAAACTCCAACTTCGCCCCCTCCCGCAAATCCAGCCTTACCCGTACCCCCAGTGGCACCGTCACATTCGGCGTATCCACGTGCCCCGACCGCAGCCCGATCGCAATCGGCCCCGCAAAGTCCCTAAGCGCATGCAGAATCGCCGCCTCCAGCAGCGCATCCTCCTCCGCGGCAACGCATTGCCGCATATCGCCGAACACGATCCCGCTCACGTTCTCCAACATCCCCGCATAGCGCAGATGCAGCAGCATCCGGTCCCACTGGTAAGGCTTCGTCCCAATGTCTTCGAGGAATAAAATCCGCGGTGCATCCGGGGTCCCCGGCGAGCTCGCTCGCTGGGGTGAAGCCGTCGCCGGCAGCATCGCATACGGAGTCCCCAGCCCCTCCGCAAAAATCGAAATACATCCCCCCGCAATCACCCCTTCCGCCACGCCCGCCCGCAGCACCCGCAGTCCATCGCTCGCCGTCAGCGACCACTCCGCCGAACCGCCCACCGCATGCTCCCAACTCGCCCGGTCAACCCCATCCGCACGCCCAAAGTCAGCCGCAACCATCGGCGCATAAAAACTCACCAACCCGCACTCCCGCTGCAGCCACACATGGATCGAAGTGTGATCGCTGTACCCCACAAACACCTTCGGATTCGCCCGCACCACCTCCGCATCGAGCAGCGGCAGCAGCTCCGCCGAGCCCCATCCGCCCCGCGTGCACAGGATCCCATCGATCGCCTTGTCGTCAAACGCCGCCATCAGGTCGCGTGCCCGTTGCTTCGCCGTCCCCGCGTAATACAGCGGCCCACGATCCAGCGCATGCGGCATCAGCTCCGTTCTATACCCAAGCCCTGCGAGGCAATCCATCCCCGCCTGCACCAGTTCCACCTTGGCCGCACTCGCCGGCGTCACCACCGCCAGCGTCGACCCTCGCCGCAGCGCCCCAGGCTTCACCACCCCGCTCAAAGCGCGTCTCCCACGCACACAATCTCCGCCGGCCCCGTCAGCAGCATCGCCGCATCATTCGCCGGCCACACCGTCCGCTGCGAGCCGCCCTCCGCAATCGTCGTCAACTCCCGCGCCGTATCCTTCAGCGCCATCGCCGCCGCGCTCGAAGCGCACGTCCCCGTCCCACTCGAAGTCGTCGGCCCGCATCCTCGCTCATAAATCCGAAACGCAATCTCATCCTTTTTCAGCACGCGCACAAACTCCACATTCGTTCCGAACTGGAACAGCGGATCGACCGCAATCTTCCCCCCCAACTCCTGCCAGCTCATCCCCTGCGCGCTGAAATCCTCGCTCTCCACAAAAATCACGAAGTGCGGATTCCCCACATTCACCATCGCCCCCGCCACCTCGCCCACGCCCTCCACGGCTATCGTCCGCGCCATCACCCGCGGCACGCCCATCTCGCTCTCAATCAAATACACCGCGCCCTCGCTGGAAATCACCCGGCACGCCCGCACTCCCCCATGCGTCCCCAGCGCAACCTCGCTCAGCCCTTCACTGTGCGCCAGCCACGCCGCCACGCAGCGCGTCCCATTGCCGCTCAACTCGGCCTCGCTCCCATCTGCATTGAACAGCCGCAGAAAAAACTCCCCGCCCGCGCGCCTCTCCAGAAACTCAATCCCATCCGCGCCAATGCTCGTATTCCGCGCGCACAGCCTCCGTGCCAGCGTCGCATGCGCCCGCCCCGCAATCGCCTCATCCAGAATAAGAAAATCGTTCCCGCACGCATGTGCTTTGACGAAAGGAATCGCCAACTCAATCCTCCTCTTCGTCTCGGAACGCAACCACGTGATCGGTGGCATCGGACTCCACCAGTTCGGCCAGCAACTGCTTATGCCGCTCGCTGCTCGCAGAGATGGCAAACGTCACCCGTTCCTGCTCGCCCACCTTGTCCCGGTCTACAACATTCAGCCGCAGCTTCTCCCGGTCCAGCACCTTGAAGATGCCCGCGAACATCGTTGGTTCATCCGCTCCGCGCACCTCGTACAGCATCACATACGTCTTCCATCGCGACCGCGACTCCAGCAGTCCGATAAACCGCAGCGACACAAACACCATCGCCGTCGAAATCGCAGCCTCCACATACAGCCCCGCACCGCACGTCATGCCAATCGCCGCCACCACCCACACTGTCGCCGCGCTGGTCAGCCCCAGCACCCGGTTGCGTCCGCGCAGGATCAGCCCCGCGCCCAGGAACCCAATCCCCTGCACAATATTCGACGCCACCTGCCCCTTGTTCCCGTTGTCCCCCGCCAGCACCTCCGACATCATCGTGAACAGCGCCGCGCCCATGCAGATCAAAATGTTCGTCCGCAACCCCGACGCCTTATGCCGCATTTCGCGTTCAATCCCCACCACCGCGCCCATCGCGCACGCCATCAGCAGCCGCGTGGTCGTGCCCTGCGAGAACGCCATCTGTTCAATCGTGCTGAAGTGGGTCGGTAATGTAGCTAGCATGTTTTTTCTCTTCGCAGCGATAGTAGCACTAAGAGCCTGTCTAAGAACTCGCCTCAAATGTCGGGCTCACCCTAGTTTTGCCTAAGGGCACGGCTTCAGCCGTGCCGTAACCGCCGCCTATGTACTGCGGCTTTAGCCGCTGAGGGCGCGCCCCGGCTCCGCCTCCCGAATTTCTAAGACAGCAGCTTCCAACACCGCAATAACAATTACCGCCCTACCGGCGTGCCGGACTCCATATACCGCTCGGACTGGTAAATCCGTGCGCAAGGCTGGCCCGTCGTGCATAGGATCGACAGCTCCTGCAACCCGTCGGGATGCTCCGCCACCGCCTTCGCCACCGCATCGCCTTCAAACGCAATCACGAATTCCGCCTTGCCCGCAGGGTCATCCAGCGCCGCGTGCCAGCTATCGTAGTCCGTCTCATTGATCGTCTGCTTCAGCGGAATCCCCGCGTCCTCCAGCGCCCCTATATGGTCCGACTCCGCCATCAGGATCGGCGCGCCCGGCGGCAGGTCCTCCAGCACCAGCGCCAGGTTCCGCTCGAACGGCACCCGCGTCGTCGCATTCACCAACGCCTCCTTCAACACCAGCGGCGGACTGTACCTCGCCAGCGCCGTCGACGGCCGATGCCGCAAATGCGATACCAGCCACTGCGCCGCATCCGTCCCATAAATCATCGCCACCGGATTCAACACCGCCAGCGCCAACACCGCCAGATAAAACGGTCGCACCCTAACCGCCCCGGACGGTTCTGAGATAGGCCGGGACTGGTAGCCCAAGGCTTCAGCCTTGGGTCTCCCCGGCATCTCGGGCGCTGGATCAGCCAGGGGTCTTAACCCCTGGGACACATTCCTGCCCTGCCACCTTCGTTCCACCTCCGCCCCCGCCACGCACGCAAACAGCGCCAGCGCCGGCAGCAGTTCCATCCCATATCGCGCGTTGTAATACGAGTGCGGATAAAGCTGCGGAATAAAAATCGGCACCGAACCATACGCCACCGAGTACACATAGAACCCCAGCGGCACCCACAGCAGCACCGCCGCCCGCGCCATCCCCCGCCGCACCGTAATCCACAACCCCGCCAGCGCCGCCGCCATCACCGCAAAGCCTGTCTCCCACCACGCCGCAACCACCTGCGCCGCGCGCGTGTAAAACAGCAGCGCCCATCCCATGTTGTGCCACCCGCGATAGTGCTTCGCCCCCGGCGGCGAGGTCCGCCGCTCAATCGCCGGCGCCGAATACGGCCCCCGCATAAAATCCAGCGCATCGTGGAAGAAGTGCTGGTTGTACCAGAGCCACAGTACCGGCCCGCTCACCGCCAGCACCGTAAACACCGCGAACGCCGGCCCCACCTTCCGCCGCATTGCGCCCGCCCGCCAAAGCTGCCACGCCACCACGCACCACGCCGCCGCGCCCAGCGCCCATCCGTCGTAGCGCGTAAACACCGCCGCGAAGATCAGCACTCCCAGCCACAGCAGCCGCCGCACCGCCTCCGCCTGCTCCGCCGCGCGAATCGCATCCACGCACTCCACCGTCAGCACCGTCATCCAGATCATCAGCACCAGAAACAGCGGCTCGGTCATCGCCGTCGTCGACAGGTACAGCAGGTTCGGGTTCAACCCGAAAAACCCCGTCGCCGCCAGCGCCCAGCGCGGCGCCAGCATCCGCCGGCACAGACGGTAGAATCCCGTGACCCCGAATATGTAACAGATTAAGGACGGCCACGCCCCCGCCAGCCCGCTCTGCCACCAGTCCATCTTCCATATAAACGGAAGCATCAGCAGATGCGGCAGCGGCAGCCACACCCCGCCCAGTTGCCCCAGCCCCGGATTCCGCGAATCCAGGATCCGCCGCGCAATCCCCAGGTGCGCCACCGCGTCGCCATACAGCAGCACGTACCCGCGCGTAAAGCACACCGCCAGCGCAAGGAAGCTCAGCAGCACCGCAACCATCAGCACCGGCGTGCTCTCTTCGCGCGTCGCCGGCCGCACCACATCCGGATCGGGCGCAGGCCCCGCGGCGGCAGCATCGTATCGCCCTCGCCTCAACGTCTGCGATCCGCGCGGAGCAGTCACCGTGCGGCCCGGTTTAGACGGCCGCGATGTCAAGATGCGAAATCTCCCGGAACAGTTCAAACCGCGCGTCAATCTCCGCGCGCGTCACCGCCTGCAGCCGCTCGGTGCCAAAGCGCTCGCACGCGAACGAGCCCATCACGCCGCCATAAAACATCGCCCTGCGAAACACCGCCGGCGTCAGCACGGGCTGCGACGCAACATACCCGTAGAACCCGCCCGCAAACGAATCGCCCGCGCCCGTCGGATCAACCACCTCCGCCAGCGGCAGCGCCGGCGCCCGGAACGGCCGTGGCACCGTCGCGCTTCCTGGGAACGCACGCGCTCCAAAAAATGCCGTCGCGCCGAACTCCCCATGCTTCACCACCAGCGACTTCGGCCCCATCGCCAGCACCTTTTCCGCCGCCCTCACCGCGTTCGTCTCGCCCGACAGCATCCGTGCCTCGCCATCATTAATCAGCAGCACATCCAGCTCGCGCAGCACCTTTTTCAGATTCGCCGCGTGGTCTTTGATCCAGTAGTTCATCGTATCGCCGCACACCATCCGCACCTGCTTCATATGGCTGCGCACCCGCGCCTGCAGCACCGGATCGATGTTCGCCAGAAACAAATATTCGCTGTCCTCATACTCCGCGGGAATCTTCGGCTCGAACCGCTCGAACACATTCAGGTCCGTCCCCAGCGTCTGCGCCTCGGCCAGCGTCCCCGCATACGCGCCCGTCCAGTGGAACGTCAGTCCCGGCGCCCGCTCAATCCCACGCGTATCGATGCCGCGTTTCGTAAACACCGCCTCATGCTCCGGCAGAAAGTCCTCGCCCACCACCGCAATCACGCGCACATCGGTAAAGTAGCTCGCCGCCAGCGCAAAGTGCGTCGCCGCGCCGCCCAGAATCTTCGCCCGTTTCCCATGCGGCGTCTCAATACTGTCGAACGCCACCGACCCAACCACCAGAATCGCCATGTTCCCACTTTCTATTCGCCAAAGTTGTCCTTCTGAATCAGTTTTTTGGCTTGTCATTCTGACCCTGAGCGAAGCCGAAGGGGAAGAACCCCCGCATTTCGCTGTTGCTTCTTCTTGCCGATGACCTCAGTTGTAAGACAAATACTTCCCAATCAGCAGCCTCAGCTTCTCCTTGGCCGCCTCCGGAATCGCTTTTCGGTCGGTCAGAATCGCATACTTCAGCGCGCTCGCACACGCGCACTCCCGCTCCGCCGGCATCGCCTTCACCGCCGCCTTCACCACCTTGGCTGCGTTCTCCGCATTCTGGTCCAGCACCGCGACAATCTGGTCGATGGTCACATCGTCGTGTCCAGCGCGCCAGCAATCGTAGTCGGTCACCATCGCCATGGTCGCGTAGCAAATCTCCGCCTCGCGCGCCAGCTTTGCCTCCTGCAGATTCGTCATCCCAATCACGTCCGCGCCCCAGCTCCGGTACAAATTCGATTCAGCGCGCGTCGAGAACTGCGGCCCTTCCATGCACACATACGTCCCGCCCTGCTTGCCCACCACGCCAACCTCCGCGCAGGCCTTCTCAATCGCCGCCGTCACTGTCGCGCACACCGGATCGCCAAACCCCACATGGGCCACGATCCCCTCGCCAAAGAACGTCCCCACTCGCGCAAAGGTCCGGTCGATGAACTGGTCCGGAATCACAAAGTCAGTCGGCTTATGCTCTTCTTTTAGCGACCCCACCGCCGACACCGAAAGAATCCGCTCCACGCCCAGCTTCCTCATCGCGTAAATGTTCGCCCGAAAATTCAACTCGCTCGGCAGTATCTTGTGCCCGCGCCCATGCCGCGCCAGAAACGCCACCTTGCGCCCTTCCAGCTCCCCCACGATGAACGCATCCGAAGGCTCGCCAAACGGCGTCTCCACGCGATGTTCGCGCACACCAGTAAGCCCAGGCATGGCATACAGTCCGCTGCCTCCAATAATCCCGATCTCTGCTATCTGAAATTTCTGCAAGTCGCTTACTCCCCTTCCAATCGCTCGCGCCCACGCTACGGACCAACCAAAGTATACCGTTAGCAGTTAGCGTCGGGCTTCGGTCCTTCGGAGTAGCAGCGGGCTTTAGCCCGCGGTAATCGGCCCTGCGTAGACGGAGCTTTAGCCCCGGGCGCTCGTCTCGTCGCCATCATCGAGCCGCAGCCGCGCCCGCTATCGCCGCCTTCATCACGCCCGCCGAAGACATCAACCGCACCAACTCAATTCCCGGATCGAACCCCGAAACCCTCGCCTTGCCCACCACCCCTGCCACCTGCAGCGGCGCGTCCGACTGCACACTCGCAATGCTGTCCCGCAGCTTGCGCGCCAGCTCCAGCGGAAACCCTTCGCTGACGAAAACCCCCGCCCCCGCCAGAGACAGCAGCACATCGCCTTCCTTCGTCGTATACACCTGCTCGTTTTCGTCCGCCTCATCCGTGGTCCGCCGCACCAGCCCCGAGTACTTCCGCGGCAATTGCCCCGCGTACACCCGCGCAAACGTCCGCGCCGAATCCTCGTTCTTCCACTTCGAGTAATACAGCAGTCCAATCGACGCGGTCGACGCCTTCTCCGCCTCCGTCACCGCCGACTTCCGCTGCGCCGCATAGTAGATCCCACCCTTCCATTCCGGCGCCAGCGAATCCGCAATCTGTTCCCCGCCGAACAGCTCGGTCAGAATCCGCACATCGAACTCGCCCATCACGCCCACGTCGTACGGCGTGTACTCCGCGTCGATCAGCGGGTGAATGTCCGGCAGCCGCAGCACCGGGACCGGAACGTGCGCCATATAGGCCGAGGGATGCAATATCTCAAATGTCGAAGCCGGCGGGCTCGCCAGCACATTCCCGAACGCCGCGTCCTTCCCCGCCTTCACCAGGATCGCGTCCTCAAAGCTCAACCCTTCGCTGTACGGAAACAGCAGCGACCGCTGCAGCAGCAGCGGCGACCGCGCCAGTATCGGCGACCCGCTGGTGTCCGTCACCGAATCCTTCAGCCGCGCCAGCATCTCCGGCGAGTTCTGCAACGTCTTGCCGGTGTCCCGCAATCCATAGTCCATGAACACCACCATCGCCTGGCCCTCCGCCACCGCGTCGCGCGCCGTGTCGGCTTCATCGGTCTGGATGTGCTGGTTGTCCTCCTCCGCGTTCTTCGCAATGTCCTCCTGGCCCACCTCCGACCACTTCGTCAGGTCCACCCGCTGGTCCTGCAGTGCATGCGTCAGCTCATGCGCCAGCACCGGCTTCTGGTCCTCCGGATCGATCCAGTCCAGCAGGTTCACCGTCTTGGTCTTGTTGTCGTAGAATCCCGCCACCTGCTCCGTCAGCAGCGAAATCATATGGCTCCGCAGGTCGAAGTCGCGGTCCAGCAGCCCGAACTTCTTCAGCACAATCTCCGACCGCTCCAGCCGTTTCGTTCCCTCGTCCTCGTCGAACTTCCCCACCAGGTACTTGTTCACCTCATCGCGCGTAATCAGCTTGCGCTTCACCGTGTGCACAACGGCCAGGTCCGTGTCCTTGCTCGCAAATTCGAGAATCTCGTCCACCGACCGGAACAGATCCTTCGCCTGTGCCTTGGTCAGCGGAGCATGCGCCTCCTCGCCGTTCGGCGCACTCGACGGCGCACCCGGCACCACCAGCGGTACGCTCGGTGCAGCCTTCGCTGTATCCGGCGCCGCCGCCGCTCGATTCGGCACCGCCGCCGGTGCGCTGGCCGCAACTGGCGGAGCCGTCTGCACCTGCTTCCCGCACCCTACTGCTGCGGCCAGCATCGCTCCGGCCAACGCAACTCCGCCCACAGCCCGCATCCGTCCCCACCATCCGGAGTAGCAGCGGGCTTTAGCCCGCGGTAATCCCCCGCCCAAACCAAGGGGCTTTAGCCCCGGGCTTTTTTCCCTGGTCTCCGAAGCATCCCACCCGACTTGAAGCCGCACCAAACCCAACAAACGCCCTCCGCGCAACCCTCGTATCCGGTCGCTATAATCAACAGTGTACGCAGTTTCCCGCTGCTTCCGATATGGCCCCCACTCTCCAGCCCGCCGACACGTCGTCCGCCGCCGCGCAACTCGACGCCCTGCTCCACGCCGCCGCCGTCGCCCCGCTCGACTCGACCGGCTGGATTCGCGTCACCGGCTCCGACCGCGTCCGCTGGCTCAACGGCATGGTCACGAACAATATCCAGACCCTCGCCCCCGGCGAAGGCTGCTACAACTTCGTCCTCAACGCCCAGGGCCGCATTCAGGGCGACGTCACCGCCTTCCCGCTTGAGGATTCCATCTTCCTCGAAACCTCCCGCTCGCAACTCCCCGCGCTGCTCGCCCACCTCGACCGCTTCATCATCATGGACGACGTCGAACTCGCCGACATCAGCGACTCGCGCCACGGCCTCCTCATCGCCGGCCCCAACGCCCTCCGCACCGTCCAGGAACTCGGCGGGGCTTCGTGCTCTTCACCCCCTCCCGCCACGCCGCTCTCAGCCGGCCTCAACCTCAAGCAAACCGCGTATCGCGGCGCACCGGTCGATCTCATTCGGGCATACAGTCCGCTCGTCCCCTGCTTTGAAGTCTGGGCCGATCCCGGCACCATCGCTCAAATCGGCGCCGAGCTGGCCGCGATCCCGACCGCCATCCCGCAAGCCCTCGAAGCACTCCGCATCCTCTCCGGCACGCCCCGCTACGCCACCGACATCCGCAACACCGACACCGCCCACGACCTCCCGCAGGAGACCGCCCAAACCCGCGCCCTGCATTTCACCAAAGGCTGCTACCTCGGTCAGGAGATCGTCGAACGCATCCACTCCCGCGGCGCCGTCCACCGCACATTCCATGGCTTCCAACTCACCGGCGCGCTCCCCACCCCCGGCACCGCAATCACTGGAGAATCCTTCGACAGGCCCGTCGGCGAGTTCACCTCCGTCGCCGCCATCCCGCTCCCATCCGGTCCCATTCAACTCGCCCTCGGTTACGTCCGCCGCGAGGCCCTCGACCGTAATCTCCCCTTGGAATACCCCGGAGGCATCGCCACGCCCATCGCCTTGCCCTACGCAATCCCTTGATGCATCTGCTGAATCCCTTCGCTGCCTGGCGAATCTGACACCTGAATCTATGAGAGAGTGTGACTATGTCTGAACCGAACAAGCCCTTCGTTGTTACCGACCGCCGCAAGTTCACCGCTGACGGCACTCCCCGCCCCGACGCCGACCCATCCCCCGAGCGCGAATCGCGCCAAGCCGCCCCCGCGCCAACCCCCGCGCCCGAGCCCCCCATCGAATTCAAGTCCCCCAAAGCCGGCGCCGGACCCGAACCCGTCACCCCACCCGCAGCCGCCGTGCCCGAGCAGCCCGCCGCCCCGGATCTTCCGCCGCCGCCCACCGAAACTGAAATGGCCCAGGCCAACGCCGCCTACCAGCAAACCTCTGAGCGCCTCGACACCGCTGTCCGCGCCGCCAACCCCGGCATGGATCAGCCGCCCACCATGACCTTCGAGCAGATCATCCAATCCATCTATATGACCACCATGCTCCAGCTCGGCGGCGCCACCCAGCCCGGCGAACAGCCCAAGGTCGACCTCATGGGCGCCCGCCAGAGCATCGACATGCTCGCCATCCTCCAGGAAAAAACCAAGGGCAACCTCACCCCCGCCGAGTCCGGCCTCATGGACAACGCCCTCTTCGAAGCCCGCATGGGCTTCCTCGAAGTCACCCAGGCCCTCGCCCGCTCCGCCATCAACCGCCAGCCGCCTCCGCCCGGCTCCCCCGGCCGCCCCAGCATCGTCCGCTAAAACTTCGTCAACCCTTATGAATTGTCATTCTGAGCGCAGCGAAGAACCCCCGCATTTTGCCCGGGGCGCCACAAATCCTTACGGCAGATGAGACGCGTAGACCAGTGCAAGCAACCCTTACATTCCTCGGCTCCGGCACCTCGATGGGCATCCCCACCCTCGGTTGCGCCTGTGCCGTCTGCACCTCCGCCACTTCCCCCGCCGGCGACCCCCGCAATCGTCGCACGCGCCCTTCTGTATTGATCAGCTACGCCGGCCACAACGTCGTCATCGACACCGGCCCCGACTTCCACGCCCAGGCCATCCGCGCCGGCATCCACCGTCTCGACGCCGTCTTCTACACTCACGGCCACGCCGACCACATCCTCGGCATGGACGACCTCCGCCCCCTCAGCTTCCACTCGTCCCCCAACCTGCCCCTCTACGCCGACGAGCCCACCGCCGCCACCATCGAACACATCTTCGACTACACCTTCCCCGCCGACCCCGACTCCGACGCCCGTTACCCCACCAGCGCCCGCGTCGCCCTCCATCGCCTCTCGAACACGCCCGGCGCCCAAATCGACCTCTTCGGCGCCAGCTTCCAGCGAATCCCCGTCACCCACGGCCGCCAGACCATCACCGGCTACCGCTTCGGCTCCGCCGCCTACCTCACCGACCTCTCGGACATCCCCGCCGAATCCCTCCCCCTGCTCGCCAACCTCGACATCCTCATCCTCGACGCCCTCCGCCGCCAGCCTCACCCCACCCACTCCACCCTCGAAAACTCCATCCAATTAGTCGACCGGCTCAAGCCTCGCCGCGCCTTCTTCACCCACATGTCCCACGACCTCGACCACGAAGCCACCAACGCTACTCTCCCACCCCACATCCGCCTCGCCTACGACACCCTCCAACTCGACTTCAACATCGCCCCCGAACCCACCTCCGAAGCGGGTGCCCCATGATCACCCGGTTTCGCCCTCACCGATTGAGTCGTCATTCTGGCGCAGCCAGAATCCCTGTATTTGCTCTTGCCTTTGCTCGTCATTCTGGCGCAGCCAGAATCTCTGTATTCTGTCTGGCGACTATCGCCTCTCGGCTTCTAGGTACGCCAAGCCTTCAGGCTTGGCCCTCTCAGGCGCAGAGGAAGCCGGGCTTTAGCCCCTGGGGCTTGCACTTAACTCCGAGGCCCATGACTCTGGCGAGTGCGCTCACGCTCGCCGTCCCGATGGGCGTTAGCGCCAAGGCTCCGAAGACCCGATGAATATCTATCACTCCATCGCCGACGTCCCCACCCCGCACACCCCCGTGGTCGCCACCATCGGCAACTTCGACGGCGTGCATCTCGGCCACCAGGGCGTCATTGCCGAGGTCATCGAGCGCGCCCGCTTTCTCGGCGGCCGTTCCCTCGCCATCACCTTTAATCCTCACCCCGCCCGCGTCCTCCGCCCCGACACCCCGTTTCCCCTCCTCACCCCGCTCCATCGCCGCCTCGAACTCCTCGCCGACACCGGCATCGACGCCACCCTCGTCCTGCCCTTCACCGACGAGCTTCGCCACCTGCATCCCCGCGACTTCGTCACCAGCATCCTGGTCAACGCCCTCCACGTCACCGAGATCCACGAGGGCGAAAACTTCCGCTTCGGCTACCACGCCGAGGCCGGCATGACCGGCCCCACCGGTCTTGCCTCTCTCGGACAAGCCCTCGGCTTCGGCGTCACCATCTACGCTCCCCGCATGGTCCGCGGCGCTCCCGTCTCCTCCAGCCGCATTCGCAAGCTCCTCACCGGCGCAGGAGACGTCAGCCACGCCCGCGCCCTCCTCGGCCGGCCCTTTAGCATCGAAAGCACTCCCGCCCCCGGCCGCGGCTACGGCAAAACCTACGCCGTCCCCACCATCAACTTCGCGCCCTATCCCGAGCTCCTCCCCGCCTACGGCGTCTACATCACCACCCTCACCATCGGGGGGTACCCCGAGGCTGGTAGCCCCATGCTTCAGCATGGGGTCTCCTCAGGTCTCCCAGGTCCAGAAGAAGGGTACCCCGAGGCTGGTAGCCCCATGCTTCAGCATGGGGTCTCCTCGGGTCTCTCAGGCACAGGAGGGTACCCCGAGGATTTATCCTCGGGTCTCTCAGGCCCAGGGAAAATGAAGGGGCTTCAGCCCCTGGGGCAGACCTTCCCCTCCGTCACCAACATCGGCAACCGCCCCACCTTCGGCACCGACTCCTTCGCCGTCGAGTCCCACCTGCTCGACTTCCACCCCCTTGAAGGCGATCAGGCCCTCAACGAGCAGACGCCCCTCCGCCTCACCTTCCTCCGCCGCCTCCGCGCCGAGCGCCCTTTCCCCACCACCCAGGCCCTCCGCGACCAGATCGCCCGCGACGTCACCCACGCCCGCCGCTACTTCTCGCTCTGCCGCCTCCTCGCCCCCACCCCGCCAACCCCAAACGCCGGATAACCACCACCCGGCGCCCCATAAGAGGCGTCATCTCGACCGGAGCGGCGGACAGTCCCACCGTCCGTCGCGGAAAGCCGCCTCTCAAGGCGGCTTTTCCATGTTCCAGCAACCGGGGAAACGCTCCCCGCTCCGCCAACCCCCAAAAACACTGTCAAGCCCCCTACCCTCTGGAAAACCCGTCCAATCCCCCGCCAATCCAACAACATCCGCCCCCACAAATCGATAGCAGATGAGTTATGGTCAGCCTGCTATACTGGTAATAGTAAGTAAATAAACAAACAGCAGGCCCGGCGAACTCCGCCGGGCCTTCCCATTTAACCCACACTCCACGGAACCCCGAACCCCGAACCCCGAACCTCGAACCTCGAACCTCGAACCTCGAACCTCGAACCTGAAAAAGTCTATACATCCGGTATATACCAACCCGCAACCCCAACCCCATCAACCAATCACCTGTATATACAGAGGCCCTCACCATGTCCGACGCCTACACCGACG